>OHFV01000256.1_pt1 | contig 38099 bp, 42 predicted proteins | sample 1567611 | NCBI WGS metagenome assembly OHFV01 (sample SAMEA3879532, study PRJEB24766) | human gut metagenome | biome: human-associated habitat; feature: feces | place: USA | collected 1985/1987
TTTTTTGAAGAGTCAATGTTAGAGCAGTTGCACTGATACACTCACGAAAATATTAATACCTTGTCGGTACGGAAAATGTTTTCGGCGGTGTTGGTGATATATCTCACTGTGTTGCTTTAATAATAATCAGTTTATCGACAATCTGAGGCTTTCACGTTTTGTGAAAGCCTTTGCTGTTATATAAGCCCGAAAATCTGAAATGCCGCAATTCCGCTTATGCAGACAATACTGCCGATGATATTGAGCGGCTTTGTGCTTTCCTTACGGATAAGACCGATAAAGAAAAGTGCGACCATTATCATAGGCTGTATGAATGAATAGTTGGTCATGCTTGTGGCGATAACGGCATTTTCAAGCACAAGTCCGAGTGCGTTCGGTATTTTGGTCAGCGCTACAAATGCACAGCCCTTTGGCTTGTCTTTTATCAGCCTTATCGGGTGAACGAAAGGCGCAAGCACGGCGGCAAGCAGGATAAGTCCGAAAAGCAGGGCAAAGTATGAGGATATGTACGGCGCAGACGCAGTGATAATAAAGCCGTAGCCGAACTTTGAAAGCAGATAGAAGAACAGCGGTACAGCTATTTTCTTATAGCTGATATGCTCTCTTTCCGACCGTGCTATCATAAAAAGTCCTACGGCGGTGACAACTATCGCCAGTAGTTTTAAAACGCTGAATGTATCCGTAGCTGTTATTATATCGGTCGCATAGGACGCAAACAGGCAAAGACCGAGCCATGCCTTAAGCTCGAACGCAGACATCTCGGTAAGTACAAGTGCAGACATCTTGAATTCAAGCAGCTTCGACACCATAATAAGAACAGCCGCAAGCACAGACTGCCAGCAAAGCTGTAAGTGCATATCGGAAAACGGCATAAGCGGCAGTAAAAGCACCGCTGTAGGCAAAGCCATTAAAAAAGTGAACGAATTGCCGTCAAACTTCAGCTTTGCGACGGAGTATTTGTCACTGAGACCGCAGACGGTGTAACAGGCGACAACGAGAAGCATCAATACCATAACGGTTATCCCTCTATATTCTTATTTATTCTTCTTTATTCTACTATATTATATTCGAGCATTTCATAGTGCAGCTTTGTGCCTATGTCACTGCCGGGCGGTAAAAGCGCCAGCGCTATGAACAGCGTTTCTCCGCTTATTTTTTCCGTAAGTGTGGCGTATTCTCCGCTTATTTCGGTAATAATGTAATCTTTGGGCTCCATAGTTCAGAAACTCTCCTTCTTTTTTGTTTACTAACTGATTTTATCACAAAAAATTAATTATAACAAGCCTTTTTTACTTGAAACTCATCTTTCGATATGTTATACTATATTTCATCGAAAACGATTACCTTAAAAAAGTCGTTTTTAGCTAAAAGAAAAGTAAAAGAGCAACGGAAAGAAAAGAAGAAACTATGAGAGATCTAACAAAAGGAAGCATAATCCGGCTTATGCTCCTGTTCAGTCTGCCTATTCTGCTTGGCAGTCTGTTCCAACAGGCGTATAACCTGGTCGACATTATAATTGTCGGAAAAAAACTCGGTGAGCTGTCGCTGTCCGCTGTAGGTTCGACAACGGCGGTGGTGTCGCTTATGTTCAACATTATTAACGGTTTATGCACAGGTTTTGCCATACCTGTTGCTAAGCACTACGGTGCTAACGATATGAACAAGGTGCGGCGCACGGTTGCAGGAATGATTACATATTCTGCAATAATTACCGCTGTAATCATGGCGCTGTGTATAGTGTTTGTTGAGCCGCTGCTTACTGTGCTCAATACGCCGGCTGAGATTTTTGAACAGGCGAAGCTGTATCTTACGATAGTGGCGGGCGGACTTATAGTTACGCTGATATATAACCTTGAAGCGAACATTCTTCGTGCTTTGGGCGACAGCGTAGTACCGCTGATAATACTTGTAATTTCAGCTGTGCTGAATGTCGGACTGGATTTTCTGTTCATATTCGGATTCGGTATGGGCGTTGACGGTGCGGCACTTGCAACGGTTATCGCACAGCTTATCTCCGCTATTGTCTGTTTTGTTTATCTTATCAGAAAATGTCCGTTTTTAAAGCTCGGCAGGTCTGATTTCAGGCTTCACGGCGAGGAGATAAAATGCCTTCTTGCTTCTGGTCTTGGAATGGCACTTATGTATTCGATAGTTGACATAGGCTCGATAGTTCTGCAAAACGGCATCAATGGGCTTGGAACGGGCATAATCTCGGCTCATACCGCCGCCAGAAAGATATTCAGCTTTACTATCATGCCGTTCTCGGCTATCAGCGCAACGCTTGTGACATTTGTAAGCCAGAATCTCGGTGCAGGCAAGTTTGACAGGATAAAGAAAAGCATAAAATACGGTCTGCTGATAGGCTACGGCTGGTCAACGCTTGCGGTGCTTATTGTGTATCTGTTCGGAGAACAGCTTGTGCTAATGATAGCACCTGCGGATAACCGTGAAATTATAGATACGGCGGTCAATTATCTGAGGATAAATGTGCCGTTCTACTATGCTCTGAATACGCTTTTGTCACTGAGATGTACACTGCAGGGACTCGGAAAGAGCGTTGTTCCGATAGGGGCAAGCATTGTCGAGATGATATGGAAGATAGTGACTGTAGTTGCGGTTATCCCCGTATGCGGTTATTTCGGCGTATGTATATCCGAACCGATCATATGGACGGCAAGCGGACTTCTCGTTGCGGTTATTGCGATAAAGACGCTCAGGGCGTTTGAGAAAGCGTAATATTGCGTTTTGGAGATTTCAATTTTCGGCATTTTAGTTTATTTGAAAAATATTTCAAATAAATGCAAAAATCGCTTGCAAAATTGTTAATATAGTTGTATAATAGATACATTAGTAGCGTTAATGCTAAGAAAGGTTAATTTTATGAACATCTGGCACGATATTGATAACGAAAGAGTAACTCCCAATGACTTTTTAGCTGTTATTGAGATCTCAAAGGGCAGTAAGTCAAAGTACGAGCTTGACAAGAAGACGGGAGTGCTTATACTCGACAGAATACTGTATACATCGACACATTATCCCGCAAACTACGGATTTATACCCAAGACGCTTGCTGACGACGGAGATCCGCTTGATGTGCTTGTTCTGTGCAACGAGCCACTTGTTCCGCTTGTGCTTGTACAGTGCTATCCTATCGGTGTTATTAATATGATAGATAACGGAAAGATGGATCAGAAGATAATAGCTATCCCGTTTGAAGATCCCAATTATAACTCTTACAGAAGTATTGAGGGCTTACCCTCGCACATCTTTGACGAAATGCTGCACTTCTTCAAGGTATATAAGCAGCTTGAGGGCAAGGAAACTGCGGTCAATGAGGTAATGGGTCACAAGGCTGCGGTTGAGATCATCAAGGAATGTATAGCAAATTACGATGAGGTTTACGGTGAAAAGTACAACAACATTGATACTGGCAAGTAAATCTCCACGCAGAATTGAGCTTATGACACTGGCAGGCTTCGATTTTTTATCCGTTCCTGCCGTAAAGGAAGAGAAGATAACGGGCGGTACATCACCGTCAGACGCAGTGCTTATGCTATCCCGACAGAAAGCAGAGGAGATAGCCGAAAAATATCCCTATAATACGGTTATCGGAGCGGATACTGTTGTGGCGCTCGGTAACGAGATAATGGGCAAGCCTGAGAATGAGCAGGATGCATTTGATATGCTGAAAAAGCTGTCAGGCAAAACACATACGGTACTTACGGGAGTATGCGTAATTTCTCCCGATAAGCAAATAAATTTTTATGAAAAGACCGAGGTGGAATTCTATCCGCTCGGTGACGATGAGATACGGCAGTATATAGCAAGCGGTGAGCCTATGGATAAAGCGGGCGCTTACGGCATTCAGGAAAAAGGCGCTATGTTTGTAAAACGTATAAACGGAGATTTCTACAACGTTGTAGGATTGCCTGTAGCACGGCTTGCAAGAGAACTGAACGCTCTCACAGAAAATAATCTTCAGTGAAAGGACGCAAAGGTATGTTATTTTTGAACAACGCATTTACAAAAGATATTACGGAGTATGACGGAGAAGTACTCAAGGAAGTAAAAACCGTAGACGGAAAGATATATCTTTCAAACGGCGCTATCATTAAAGAGGGTGTTGTCGGAAAATTCTTCGACATTGCCACTAATGACAAATACGGTACTGTATTTGAGGCTGACGGTCCCGATGAGATCGGTCCTATCGTTGGATTCGCTCCTGTTACGGGCGATTCCGCTCCCGATTATTTCGCATTCTGATTATCGAAGCTAAACAAACTGCGGCAGAGCAATACACTTTGCCGCTTTTTTTCTTTTCCGTTTTTATGACTTCGGTTGGATTTGCCGTTTTTATAAACTAATTCTTGAATTTTATGCTGAAATATATGTTGCATACAACTGATATTTGTGTTAAACTTAATGCAAACAAGGAGGGATTGATATGGAAACGATTTTTTCGAAGCAGTTACAGAAGCTCAGAAAGCAAAGCGGTATCACGCAGGAACAGCTTGCAGACAAACTCGGCGTTACCGCACAGGCAGTATCAAAATGGGAAAACGGGAGCTATCCCGACGGCGATTTACTGCCTAAAATAGCGGACATCTTCGATGTTTCTATAGACAATTTTTACGGCAGAGGAGAGAAAAGGTGTTCGTTTGAACAGCAGGTTGTGAATCATATGCAGGCTATAGCCGACAGCAGTCAGGATTCCTGTGCCGAGTGGCTTAAAAATTACCGTAACATAATCTGGGCTATGCAGCTTACTGCGTGGCGTGAATGCCGCTATTACTATGATCTTCCCGATTTTAAATATTCAAACGGCACGATTGCTTCCGAGTGCACCTGTAATACAGGTGTGACGTATATGCGGCTTAATAAGGATTTCCGCTATTTTACATTTATAGAACAACCGGAGAGCTTTGCAAAACAGTTTTCGGATATTGATAAGCTGTCGGAGCTGTTCAGGTTCTTAGGAGATAAGATGAACTTAAAGGTGGTAATGTATCTTCTTTCTCTTGATAACGGCGAGGTAGCCGGTGCCTCAACTATAGCAACTCATCTTGGCTATCCGAAAGAAAAGATAGAAAAAGCGCTTCAGTATCTTTTGAGCATCAACGGCACAAACAAAGAGATAATCGAAATAAGCGTGCTTTGCGCCGACAACGGTAAAGAAAAAGTATACGGAGTAAGAAACTACTTGCCGGAAATGCTTATTTTGCTGACAGGTGCGTTTGCCGTACTCAATCAGCCACACGGCTATTCGACAAATGTAAACAACCGTGATTATCCTTTCTTTGACCGAAAGGATATGAGCTTTATAAAAGTGGGAGAGAAAAATGAAGAAAAATAAAGAGAAAGAGAAAAACACCAATCCTTATCATAAGGAATACGGCGTTTTCAGCAACAGCATTCACGCATTAAAATCAATGCTGAGCTATTCACACAGGTTTATACCCGTTATAATAATCAGCGTAGTCTGTGCGCCGATAATGCAGTATCTGTGGTCTTTCATATCAAAGTTCGTTATAGATATGATAACTACAGGACAGAGCGTTACTGCGCTTGCACTGCTTATGGGCGGATTTACCGTAATACAGATTACGGCTACTATGCTGAACCTTTACGGCAACTCGTTCTTTCACGTTTATATCGGAGCAAGATTCAGGCAGATGGGACTTAAGAACCGCAAGATAATGTCGGTGGATTACGGCTATCTTGAGGACAAGGACTTTATGGACTGCTATCAGAAAGCAGGAAACGCCTGCAACAGCAATAACGAAGGCATAGAGGGTATGATGAGAGGCATTGTGCGTCTTCTCACGCTTATACCGATAATCGTTGTCGGTATCGCCATTCTCGGTACGATGAATATTTTTATCGTTATTGCTATTCTTATCTGCTCGGTATTGCAATTTGTTGTCACCAACAAGACAAACGCTTACTGCAAGAAAAAGGTGTGGGATCCGCTTGCACCGTGGTGGCGCAGACATAATTATCTTTCTTATACCACGAGCGACTTTGAGGCGGCTAAGGATATAAGAATGTTCGGGATAGCCGACTGGCTTACAGAAAAGTTCAAAGTGCTGAACAAAGAGCGTTATGCGGCGCAGAAGAAAAATTCAAGGATATGGGCGGTGTCGGCTGTCATAAATGCTGTACTATGGGCAGGAGTGCAGGCGGCGGTTTACGCATGGCTCTTGTACAGCGTTGTAACCGGAAGTATGACTATAGGCAATTTCACTTTGTATCTTGCATCGTCAATGACATTCTTTGATTATACAAATCAGCTCCTTACCGCTGTATCGGACTTACTTGCAAGGAGCAGGGAATATGACGATTTCCGCAGCTTTATGGATGCTGACTGCGGAGATAAGGATGACAGCGGAATTGATGTTCCGCAGTGCGACAGCTATGAATTTACATTCCGCAATGTTTCGTTCAAATATCCCAAGGCGGAAAAGTATGCACTAAAAAATGTCAATATCACTCTTAACGCAGGAGAGCGGCTTGCGGTGGTAGGGCTTAACGGCGCAGGAAAATCTACCTTTATAAAGCTGCTGTTAAGGCTGTATGAGGTGACAGAGGGTGAGATACTGCTGAACGGTGTCAATATAAAGCAGTACAACAAGCACAGCTATTATAAGATATTCTCGCCTGCTTTTCAGGAGGTGGAACTGTTCGCATTTCCTCTGTATATGAACGTTTCAATGAGCAGTGCGGATAAATCGGATAAGGAGAAGGCAAGGCAGTGCGTTATTGATTCGGGACTTGAGAATAAGCTCTCAGAACTTGAAAAGGGTATGGATACCGAGATACTAAAGATCGTTTACGATGACGGCGTTGATCTGTCGGGCGGCGAAAAGCAGAAGCTGGCGCTTGCCAGAGCGTTATATAAAAATGCGCCTGTAGTTGTCCTTGACGAGCCTACGGCGGCACTTGACGCACTTGCGGAAAGCAAGCTGTACGGCGACTTTGACAAGCTTATCGGTAACAAGACAGCGGTATATATCAGCCACAGATTAAGTTCAACTCAGTTTTGCGACAAGGTCGCTATGTTCAAGGACGGCGGCATAGTCGAGTACGGAACTCACAGCGAGCTTATGGACAAGGGCGGAGAATACGCTGATATGTTCAATGTTCAGGCTCAGTATTATATTGACAACAACGAAAGCGAGGTGGCTGTCAATGCGTAAAGAAAAAGAGAAAAAGATACTGCCTACGCTTAAATTTATGCTGAAAACGGCAGTAAAAAATAAGCCTCAGCTGTTTATTGCTTATGCGTTGCAAGTAGTGGTTTCGTTTTCTCAGACAATGGTTAATATCATCTCGTCAAAATATCTTGTAGATGAGATCGCCGCAATAATCGGCGGCGGTAAAGCTGAGGAGCATATACCTACTGCGATATTCTGCATTGCGCTTATAGTCGGTGTGACCTTGCTTGCGGCACTTATAAACTATCTTGTAAATGAGATAAAGAATGTTTATTCCGAGTGGTTCAACGAGTATTTTGAAGTTAGCCTGTCCGAAAAGGTAATGAAGATGGATTTTGAGCATACCGAAGACCCCGACACGCTCGATCAGATGAACAAGGCGAAAGAGGGTATGTCGTGGTACAGCGGCGGAGTAGTCGGAATACTGAACGGTTTCTTCAATATCGTTTCAAACGGGGTGAACGTACTCGGCGTTATAGCGATAATCGCCGTAACCTGTCCGCTTCTTCTGCCGATACAGATTATATCGCTTGTTCTTATCACGATATTCACAAATAAGAGCAACAAGCTTGATATAGAATATTTCAAGAAGCTGTCTAAAATCAATCGCCTTTTCGGATATTTCTTCTATCAGCTGTCCAACCCGTCAAACGGTAAGGAAGTCAGGCTGTTTGACAGCAAGGATATGATGTGCGATAAAGCGGATTACTACAGCAATAAAACTATAGACACGTTCAGGGAGCAGTACAAAGCGCAGTATAAATATATGCAGTATTCAAATCTCACAAACGGACTGCGTGACGGACTTTCATATTTCTACATAGGCTTTAAGGCACTGACGGGAGCGATTACACTCGGTGATTTTACAATGTGCGTTTCATCTGCTTCAACGCTCTACTGGGGACTGTATAGCATTGTAGACAACATTGCGGCTACGGTAAAGGCGTGCGGTTACGCATATGAATATCTGAAATTTGATGCAATTTCCGACAGAATGACAAAGGGTGATAAGCCTGTTTCGGACGGCGAACACGTTATCGAGTTCAGAAATGTAAGCTTCAAATATCCGAGAAGTGAAAATTATGTCCTCAGAAATATCAATATCACTATTAAACAAGGCGAGCATCTGTCGGTAGTCGGACTTAACGGTGCGGGAAAGACAACGTTTATAAAACTCCTTTGCCGTATGTATGATGTAACAGACGGTGAGATACTGATAGATAATATCAATATCAAGGATTACTCGGACAGCGAGTACAGAAAGCTGTTCTCGGTGGTGTTCCAGGATTTCGCACTGTTTGCTTTCAGCCTTAAGGAGAACATAATACTTGACGAGCAGGAGGACGAGGAAAAGCTGATAAGGACGCTCAAAATGGCAGGCTTATATGAAGATGCAATGAAGCTTGAAAACAAGCTCGACACGACAATATTCAAAAGCTATGATGAAAACGGCACTGAACTTTCGGGCGGTCAGCAGCAGAAAACCGCTATCTGCCGTGCTTTATACCGTGACAGCCCGATAGTAATACTTGACGAGCCTACAGCGGCGCTCGACCCTGTAGCCGAATATGAGATATACAAACACTTCAACGAGCTTGTAGGCGGCAAGACCGCTATCTACATTTCACACAGGCTTTCAAGCTGTAAATTCTGCGATGAAATCGCCGTATTTGCCGATGATACGATAAAGGAGTACGGTACGCACGATGAGCTTGTGAAAATCGAAAGCGGGATTTATTCCGAAATGTACAACGCTCAGGCGCAGTATTATGTAGAGAACGTGTCATAAACAGCGTAAAGAAAGTACCCACGCAGTGATTAAACTCTGCGTGGGTATTTCGTTTTTACGCTACTGCCGATAATGTGCATATACCGTTTACCGCTATGCAAAGCACTATTCCGATAACGGTCGGCAGGGCGAAGCTAACCGCTGTCCATTTAAGGCTCTTTGTTTCCTTATATACCGTAATGCAGGATGTCGAGCAAGGGAAGTGGAACAGTACAAATATCACCATACATATCGCTGTTACAGAAGTCCAGCCGTTCGATATAAACAAATCCTTCAGTGCGGACAGCTCCGATATTTCGGTAAGTGCAGTACCTTCTGAGTATGCCATTATGATAATAGGTACAACTATCTCATTTGCAGGAAAGCCGAGTATGAATGCAAGCAATATAACACCGTCAAGTCCCATCATTCTGCCGAACGGGTCAAGAAACTCTGTGCAGTGTGACAACAGCGAAGCATCGCCTGCAGTTACATTCGCCATCAGCCATATAATAAGCCCTGCAGGGATAGCGACAATTACCGCTCTGCCGAGAACGAACAGCGTCCTGTCGAGAAATGCTCTGACAAGGACCTTTGCAAACTGCGGTGTTCTGTATGGCGGAAGCTCAAGCGTGAACGATGACGGCATTCCTTTTAGTAATGTCTTTGACAGGAAACGTGACGACAGCATAACAGCGGTAACCGAGGCGGCTATAGCGGCACACAGCAGGAGCGCCGCCAAAAAATCCGAGCCTGCGACAGCCGGCACACCGATAGCAAACATTGTAATAATGCTTATGATAGTCGGAAATTTTCCGTTGCAGGGCATAATTGACGCAGTTATAATCGCTATAAGCCGTTCACGTTTACTGTCGATTATCCTTGCACCCGTTATTCCGCAGGCGTTACAGCCAAGACTCATACACAGACATAAAGCCTGTTTACCGCACGCTCCCGCCTTTTTGAACGCTTTGTCAAGATTGAACGCTATTCTGGGTAGTATTCCGTAATCCTCAAGTATAGTGAACAGCGGAAAGAATATTGCCATAGGAGGAAGCATTACCGATACCACCCACGCAAGCACTCTGAATATCCCTTCGGTGAGAACGCTGTTCAGCATTACGGGAGTACCTATTGACGATAAGGCACTATAAAGCAGTGATTCTGCCTTTCCGAAAAGCTCCGAAAGCAAGGCGGACGGGTAATTCGCACCTGTTATTGTTATCCATAAAATGATAAACAGCATAAGCAGCATTATGGGTATTCCCGTAAGTTTTCCAGTAAGTATCCTGTCGATTTTCCTGTCACGGACACATTTTTTATCAGCACTATGTTTTACGCATTCCGCCGCAATTCCTTCTGCGGTTATAAAAATGCAGGAAATTATCTCATCGGTAAAATTATGGTCGGTCAGTCTGTCTGCGGCGGATATAAGCGCTTTGAGATAATTTTCGTCTGTACCGTATTTTTTACAAAGGCTGTATACCGTATCGCTGTCGCCCTGAAGAAGCTTAAGGCATATAAAACGCTTTGTCCTGCTGTCTGTTTCAATCTTTTCGGTAAGCGGCAAAAGCTGTGATATTGCGTTTTCTATACGGCTTGTGTAAACAAGCGTTATATCGTTGCTTTCCTTGCTAAGTGCAACGCTTTCTATTGCCTGCATCAGCTTATCCAGCCCTTTTTTGCTCCGTGCCGATGTTGCCGCTACAGGTATCCCAAGCTGCTGTGACAGCTTAGTTATATCTGTTTTTATGTTCTTCTTGCCCGCTTCATCCATCATATTCACGCACAGCACCGCTTTAGACGTGATTTCGGTTATCTGCAGTACAAGATTCAGATTTCGTTCAAGACAAGACGCATCGCAGACGATAACCGTAACATCGGGCTTTTCAAGGCATATATGCCTGCAGGCTATTATTTCCTCCGCAGAATGAGCGCATAGTGAATATGTGCCGGGAAGGTCGGTTATCAGATATTTGTTATTGTTGTAAGTATAACTGCCTGCGGCATTGCCGACAGTTTTTCCGACCCAGTTTCCCGTATGTTGCTTAAGCCCTGTCAGAGCGTTGAAAACCGTGCTTTTGCCGACATTGGGATTGCCGGCGAGCGCAACCGTAAATTCTTTTTCGTATTTCATATTTTCCGCCTTTCAGCTGTGATATTACATTATATGAAAATACGTCTGATTTGTTAAGAATGAATTATACGTTTTCTTCGGGAACTGCCTGCGTCAGTGTACGGGAAAGCTCGTCACTGTTGACCGGCTTTGTAAGAAAGCCTGTCATTCCGCACTGTTGCGCCTTGTTCACATCTTCGCTGAATGCGCTTGCTGTCATTGCGATTATCGGCACTGTTTTTGCATATTCACTGCGGATATTCCTTATTTCTTTCGCACATTGAAAGCCGTCCATTAACGGCATCCGCAGATCCATAAGGATAATATCATAGTAATAATCGGGATTGCGGCAGAACATTTCGAGTGCCTTTCTGCCGTTCGCTGCGACCTCGATGTTTACGTTATATTTGGCAAGCATCGCTTTTACTATCTGAACGTTGACATCTACATCTTCGGCAAGAAGAATGTATTTTCCGCTAAGCGTTCTTGACGAATTGTCAAGCTCATCACAATGAACAGGATTATTATCGGTGAAATTGTCTGTAAATCCTTTGCAATGCTCCGATAATATGCGTTTTAAATCAAAGGTGAGAAGCGGTATAAGACATACGCCTTTTACTGCGTCCGGATACTTTGAAAGCGACAAGTCCGATTGATTTTCCGTTGTGACTATGTATGTTATATCGCTGTCGCTTTTGCCGATATATTCTGCGATTTGATTTACCGAGTCTGTGTCGGAAACGATAATATCAAAATGCCTGTCCGCTGTAAAGACGGCATCCTGTTTACCGTATGAACAGGAGGTTATCCCCAGCTTTTCCAGCGCTTCTGCTATCTGAGCCGAATGACTGCTGTCGTTGTTTATAATAAGCGCCGACAGGCATTTGTTGCCGGAATAACGGTTTTCCGTTCCCTTTACGGCTTCAATCTGCAGCTTTATAATAAATTCCGTGCCTGCGCCTTTTTTCGTATTTACCGTTATGCTTCCGCCTGCGGCATCGACTATTCTCTTTGAAATAGGCATACCGAGTCCCGTTCCGCCTATATTTTTGTCGGTCATCTCACGTTCATACGGCTCGAATATCTTTTTGGTGAACTCCTCGCTCATACCTATGCCGTTGTCCCTGACCCTTATCTCATATTCCGGAACACCCTTTTTGCCGTCATCCGTTTCGGTAAGCGTAAGAGAAATATTGCCGCCGTTGTGTGTGAATTTTATCGCATTTGAAAGGAAGTTCATTATAAGCTGTTCAAATCTGTGCTTATCGCAACGCACAATCTCGTGGGTCACATTGTGCATACTTATTGTCAGATTATGTTGCTTTTCAGCCGCAATGCTGCTTATTACCGTTCTTATCTCATAAAACATGCGGGACAAATCCACGTTGGTGATATTGAATGTCAGTCTGCCGCTTTCTATTACGCTTATATCGAGAATATCGCTTATAAGGCCGAGAAGCTGATTTCCCGATGTGATAATCTTATTGATATATTCCTTTGTCGCCTCAGAATTTCCTTCCTCATTTGCGGCAAGGGAGGCAAAACCGATTATTGCACTGAGAGGAGTGCGTATATCGTGAGAAATGCCTGAGATGAACGAGCTTTTGGCATTGTTTGCTTTTTTGGCTTCGTTGACTGCACTATGCAGTGCAAGGTTTGTCTTGCGTTCTTTGGTGCGGTCAGACATCACAAGGATATATCTATCCTCTCCGTCAATTTTGTTTCTGAATGCGGTTATATGAAACAGGCAGGTATTTCCGCTGTTCCTGCACACATATTTTCTTTCCCACTCTTTACGCTCACCGACAGACATACGGATGAGATTTTCTCTGATATTCTCGTTTTTATCCGTCACTGCCGAGTTTTCTATTACGCTTTCGTCCGACATAGCCTCGCTTTGAGAAATACCGAGTATTCTTTCTATGTTGGGGCTGACATATCCTACAGAGAAATCCTCTGTGTTCAGCATCAGAAATATATCGTCAACGTTATTTGAAAGCACGGAAAACAATTCTTCCCTGTATTTTATCTCGCTGTCCTTTTTTCTGAGGTTGAGATAGTTTTTACGGATGAGATATAAAACGGACAGAGTACAGATAAGCGCTATCACACTGACGCTTGCAGACATTGTTATAGTCTGCAGACGGTTGATGTTTTCGTTTACTACAGAACACGGAACAATACCGATAAGTATCCAGTCCTTGAAGCCTATGCTGTGATATGCCAGATAATATGCTTTACCTCCGAGCGTAAGCCTGTTTACCCCTGATTCGTTATAGCATATTTCGGCAATATAAGGCTGAATGTTATCCTGCGACAGATTATCCGAGCTGTCTGCAAGCATCCGCCAGAAGTTGCTTAATTCATCGCCGTGTTCGCCCTTATTGTTTACTACAACCCTTCCGTTAGGATAAACTATGTAATTTGTAGCCATATTATTGAATGTGTTTGATCTTAGCAAGGATATGATGTCATCGTTGTTAAAGCTGATTGCTATAGCGGAATACGAAAAGTCGCCGTACTTGTTTTCGTGGCAGGGAACAGCAAACACGATAAGCTCCGACCTGTCAATAAGAGCGGTATCGGATACTACGTTTTTGCCCTCCTCCATAAGAATTCTCATATTCCTTCCGAGATCCATCCTGCCGGTATTACCGTCAACCGTACAATAGCTTCCGTCCTTATCAAGAAAGTAAAAATCCGTGAATGCGCCGATACGTCTGATGTTTTCAATGTAAGTCCTAATTTTCTTATCGTCATCGGTGTCTTCAAGATAAGGTATCCACATATCCATTGTATTCCAGTTTTCGCTTAACAGATTGCTCAGCGAGTTACCGACCTGAGTATATATTTCGTTAAGGTGAGTGGTGCTTTCTTTGAAGATTAGCTTCGATGAAATGACATTGTAAATATAAGCGGACAGCATAACTATCAATGTTGCCGTGACGATTACAAGCCAAGCAAAATTCTTTCTTATCAAAAATAACATCTCCCAGAAATTTAAACATCTGATACAAAATAATTACATTTATCTCTTAAAGAATATCATATTTTATCTTTTAATGTCAATAAATTCAAGCACGAAGATTGAAAAATATTAAAAAATTCTGCGAATTGTGTCGAATTTGTTGAAAGGAATGGCTTGACGTGGCAATCGGGTAGTGTGGCGAAGAATATATTGCGTAAAATTAAAATTATTGCGAAATTAAGATGAGTTCAGGTGTAATATGGCTGAAATGTTGACATATAGATGTTGTTTTGATATAATAAAAAACAAAGAAAGGCAGGTGAATGACATGAAATTATTTATCAGAGATAACGGGAATAGCTGTCATTCACATTTATGCTTTTGATATAGCGATTGTGCGATGATAAAATTCAAAGTGTTCTCGTTATCGGGAACACTGTTTTTATATAAGGAGTTATTATGAACAAATTGAATTTTATCAAAGCGGATAAACCGTATCGTAGCAACACAACAGACAGCGGAAAAATAACTGTCGCTGTAAGAGAATTTATCACAACGACGCTTGCTGAAAAAATCGCAACAGCATTATGGAATAAGCCTGAATTGGCTGACAGTATCGTCAGATTCAATTATGATAACAAGATCAAAAGCGATTGCTTCAATGTTATCGCTCTGAACGAAACAGGTGATGTTGTAGGCAGGATGTTCTGTATACAAAATGCAGAAGACGCAGGCTTATGGTACTATGGCGATTTGTTCGTTGCGCCTGATTACACAGGCAAGCGTATATCGAAAAGATTGCTTGAAACCGCCGAACAGGCACTGTCTGATAAATGGTGCCACACATTGAGATGTTATGTAGAGCCTGATAATAAAGAATCACTGCGTTTACAAAGAGAATACGGATTTACCGAATGTGAATATAAGACTTTTAATAATCTTATAAACAGCGGTCAATTAATGTTTGAGAAACCGATTGTAACATTCAATGCGGTTGCAGTTACAGAAAAAAACGGAGCAAGATATATAACCGATATTTTTAACGAAAACGCTCATTTGCTTCACAGCGAGATAATCCCTTATAGCGAATGGTGCAGTTTGATTTTTGCGAATGATACTGACGAAAAACATTTTTTGATTCGTAAGGGTGCGGTGCCGTGCGGATACCTGAAAATCAACGGACTTGAAGACGGCAATGACGGGTGGATTTCAATACTTGCTGTAGCTTCCGCATTTCAAAGAAAGGGTATAGGTAAATATGCCGTTTCATATGCGGAAAGTTTTTTAAAAAAGCAGGGAAAACTATGCGTTAAAATACATACTACAACGGATAATTATCCTGCACGAAAATTATACGAAAAGTGTGGCTATTTGCTTTGCAACAGCACAAACACATATACAGCCAAAGATAAACTGACATATTTTAAGCAGATATAGCCGACAATGATTCTGTGGTTCTAATATTGAAGGAAGGTTTTAATTATGTATAAAATACTCTTTGTCTGCCACGGCAGGAGTTGGGTATCAGTTCCCTTGGTGGCTGTTGGTTGGGCAAATCGGTGCAAGATGTAGTGGTTGAGCAAGCCTTAAACTACTAAAATACTACTACCTGTTGATTAGCGAAAAGGTAATGTGAAACTTCAGAATTGTGCTTTTGAAGTTTTTCTATGGTAGTAAAAATGATGTTGTATAATAAAACATTGATATGTGTCATCTCGACCAGTGAAACCTACGACCGTGGGAAATAATGGAAACCGCCCGTTTGGAGGATGGTTTTTATTATGTACGGATATGCTCTATTTCATAATACTAAGAATTATTATAACTTGATTATTTTATAGAAAAACTGTATAATGTAATTGCACCATTACAATTATTTCTGTTATGATTAGGAGGACCATTTCAATGAAACGCGATTATGAAAGCAGGCTTGAAGCCCTCTACACAGAATACTATGGCAACGGCAGCTGCCAATTCTTTAGGGAATGTGAAAAAGGCATTTCTAAAAGCTGCACGTTCAGATTTGATAAAGCAAAGGTGGGCGCAAAGTATGGTGAAAAAACTGAAATCCCGAAAATAGTTTTTGTGGGTTTAGAGGGACTTAACGGACATCAGGGAATTGAAAGGACAGAAACCGACAAGTGTTACAATCCCCATTACAAAGGCGTAAGATATGTTTTGGCGTATTTATTAAGTCCATATATTGGCAAGGAACGACCGGACAGCGTGTTAAAAAATTGTCTTAAGGACTATGTTGAAACTATGAAATATTTTGCGTTGCTTAACTGCTACAAGTGCGCTTTTGGTGATAATCCCAAAGGTCGTCCGCACTCTGAGTCAATGAAAGAGCATTGCCAAGAGATTTTGTTCAGTGAAATAGAAGTATTGGAGCCGGATATAGTGGTTTTTCAAGTCAAGAGCAAAAGACCGACTAACTTCGAGAAAAATCTCGCTAACAAATTTGGCAAAGAGGAATTGATATGTGGAAACGAGGGTACAGGAGCTTTTTGGTATTCGCTTCGGTCCGGTAAGCGGTTTATCTGGATTTGGACTTATCACGGCGATGGAAATAAATATCCACGAAATCAACAAAATCAACGAAATCGAGGTTGGGCTTGTAATGATAAAAGCGGTAAAGATTATCGTGAAAAAGACCTTGACCCTGTTTTAGATAGGGTTCTTGATGCTATGCGACAACTAAACTTAAACGAGACCGCAGCGGGGAACGAATGAACAAGGCATTGCTTCTGAATTATCCGGATTTAAGGTAACATTGTCCGGAATTGTAATACTTGTAAGGCTACTGCATGAAGCAAATACACCATCTCCTATACCGAAAACACTGTCCGGTATTGTTATGCTTGTAATATTATCACAACCTCTAAATACATAATTCTCAATATCTGTAACTTCATCTGGAATTGTAATACTTGTAAGGCTTGTACAACCTTCGAATGCACTGCTTCCAATAATGGTCACGTTATTGGGAATAGTGATACTTGTGAGGCTTGTACCACCTTGCGCAAAATCCTTAGTAGTAAACCCGCAGATTTTTACTACTATCTGACTACTACACACATCCGCAATTTGCCACGATTTGCCGTGTTTCTGTGAAATCAACCGCAAATCCGTAAAATCTGCCGGTACGCAAAATGCGGCAAAATAACGCAATACAAAGCCTTCTGAAAGGAATTTACCCGATGTACAAGATACTATTTGTCTGCCATGGCAACATCTGCCGTTCACCTATGGCGGAATTTGTAATGAAGGATATAGTCGCAAAGGCAGGGAAGTCCGATGAATTCGTCATCGCTTCGTGTGCGACAAGTACCGAGGAAATCGGCAATCCTGTGCATTACGGCACTAAAAGAAAGCTGGCGGAGGTCGGAATATCCTGCGATAAAAAGAGGGCAGTACAGCTCACAAAGTCAGATTATGACAGGTATGATTACATAATCGCTATGGATGAGATGAATATACGAAATATAATGCGTATCATCAGAAGCGATCCCGAAAACAAGGTAAGTCTGCTGTTGTCACACGCAGGGATAGACGGAAGCATTGCGGATCCGTGGTACACGGGGAACTTTGACGATACCTACAGAGATGTCCTGCTTGGATGCAAGGGATTATTCAGAGAAGTAACAGGTGAATAAAATATGCCGCCGCAGTTTTTAATCAAACTGCGGCGGCCGTTTTAATTATTATAGTACTAATTTCGTAAAATTTAAGTTATAGCGAAATTACTTGTTATTCTTATCCTCATCCTGCTTTAAATCGGGTTCGGGCAGATCGTTTTTTATATCCATTACCGGATTTGAATTTATAGCGTCACGGAGCTGAGTATTTACCACATGGGTATAGATCTGGGTGGTATTGAGGTTTTCGTGTCCGAGGACCTCTTTAAGCACACGGACATCAACACCGTTCTGATACATAAGCGTAGCCGCCGTATGACGCAGTTTATGCACGGAAATTCCTTTACCGGCAAGTCCGCAGGCTTTAAGGCGGTCGTCGATTATCTGTTCGACACGGCGGTTTGTGATGCGATTGCCACGTTTGCTTATAAACAGAGCTTTTTCCTTAGGGTCTGCAACGGATTTTCTTGCTTCGGTGTACTTAGTTACAGCGTCGACGCATTGCTCGTTGAGATAGACGATACGTTCCTTGTTGCCTTTGCCCAGAACCTTCACGGAAAGATATTTTACACAGGGCTGTGACGGGTCTATGTTTTCGACAAAATCATTCACGTTTATTCCGACAAGTTCGCTCAGACGCATACCGCAGTTGAGGAACATTATAATCATCGCATAGTCACGGTAATCCATCCAGCTTGAAAACTCCTTGAAACCCTCGTGCAGGAGCTGACCGCATTCCTGCAACGTGAGGTGCTTAGGCAGTGCGTTTTTAGGTGACGGAAGTTCCAGATTCAGCATCGGGCTTGCCGCAAACCACGCCTTGTTATTGGTGAGGAATTTATAGAACTGCCGCAGAGATACGGCCTTGCGTGAGCGAGCCTTTGCCTGATTGGAACGTTCACTTACCGTAAAGCTGAGAAATTCCATAGCGTCCGTAAGGGTCACGGCCTTTATGTATTTATCGTCAAGGTCTGAGATTTTTATCTCGGAGAAATCCTCATTTGCATCAACCAGCTTGTTCTTGACCTTGAGAAAACGCATAAACATACGCAGGTCGGTATAATAGTTCAACGCAGTAAGCTGTGAACGGTTTTTGATTGTCGTAAGATAATTCAGGTATTCGGTAAGGCAAGCCGGTGCATCCGATGTAGCTTGTCTGAAATCTATGTTATATGCCATTTTTGTGTGCCTTTCGTTTTTTACCGCTTCTAATTTCGTAAAATATTAATTTTACGAAATGTGGTGTTAATTTTTACTATCTCTATTATACATTTCTTCTATCAGCTTTTCAAGTTTTTCTATCTTCTCCGAAAGAATTTCAAGGTCTGATTTTTTCTTACGAACTCTGACAAGCGTGTATAACATTCTTTTTCTGCGGAAATTAACGTAATAATCACAATCGAATATAGGCTTTTTCTTTTTCCACAAGAAATAACACTTATCACATCTATGCGGTATCATATCCTTAGAACGTATTTTTTTCTGCTTAATACACACCTCGTTCATATTGACACGATAGCCGACACAGTGCGGACAGAGCTTGTTAAAGCAATAATAACATATACAATGCAAGCACTCTTTAGGCGGTATCATAAAATACTTAGGGTCATACTCGTTCTGAGGGTGCTTATAGTAGCTTTGATAATAATCGTTTAAACCCATTCTATTTCACCATAATCAATATCAGGCTCTTTATCCCATTCATTTTTTCTGTCTTCATCATTTAACAAATGACGTTCATATTTGAATCCCAATCCGTACATCGGGGAATATTCCTTTTTCGGTATTGCATTATAATCAACATTCATATAATGTACATCGGTATCACGGACTATGTTTTTTGAACTCCAAAAGAACTTGCCGAAAATCTTTTTAATATCCTTAGTTACATATTTCGTAATGTAATATGCAACTCTCGCAACTTCTCCATCAAGAGGAATTGCGGTAGAAAATCCATACTTCCAATCGGGAATATTATAAACTGATTTCAGACCGCCAGTATATACACAATACTTTTCCAAATCTTCGATTTTCCAAGCCTTACCGTGATATACGCGCCTACCACTATCCTCAAAACGAAAGCAATCATTAATCAATGCGTGAGCGTGAATCGCACCGCTTGAGGGATGATATTCGGGTATTAATATGTATTGAAGCCCCTTTCTTTGAACTTGATTAGAAAGCCAAATTTTCAAAGCTTTCATTACATCTTTAGGATTTCTCCTATCCACCTTGTCACTTTCACGCAAAGTAAGAGTAACGAAGTATTTAAATTCGTTTTGATAGACAATATCAAAAACTTTATCCTTTGACCTTTTAATGCTGTCCATACGGTTTTCATTCCTTTCTTTTCTCCTCTGCTCTTCTCTCTCATCAATCGACTGTTTAAGCTGTTGATTAGCAATATAAAAATCATCCTCGACATTATCTCTATCGGGTTTTAAATATCCTTCGTTATAGCCCAGCTTATCAGCAATATTATCTTCTTTGTTATCTGTTTCTTTGTCTGCTCTTTTGCCGTACACTTGATTAGAACAGTACGTTACATTCATTGTACCGTCTCTGTATATCTTGACCTTTGTATTAAATTCACAAGCCATAGTGTACCTCATTCAGTTTTCCATTTTTTATGTGATGACGTTCTGTGGCTAATATCAAGTAATATAGTAGGGTGGTCGAGCGCCCCGTAGGGGCGCTACTCCCCCCCTACTATAGCCACTTAAGATATACGCTTAGCGTTCCTCTGCGTTCTGTGTCGGTCTTTCTTATCCATAGCGACACCAACACCAACACCGACACCCTGATTAGCGAGTATAGTCTCATCGTCTTCATATTCCATTTTCATCATTTCATCAACAAGTTCAGACGTATCATAAAGGTTACGAAGCTTGTCAGTTTGCAAATGAACATCAACACCGACAGGAATACACTTAATCATTGGATTCTGATATGTTCTTTCATATTCCACAGCGTCATAGGCTGTACACGTTGTTATTCGAGTAAACGGATCATTAAAATGTGACCTACACACACGCACAGTTGCGGTAATATCACGCAACTGCTTATCGAGAAACTGCCACCGCTGTACAGTGCCGAATATAACCATGTGACGTTTACGGCACTGACAAAGGTGCTGAAACAATATCTTAGGTAAAGCGTTTTTATTCATAAAGTCACGGCTATTGAACAGCGTGCCTATCTCATCAATCAGAACAATACAATTCTCAGGAGCGTTAAGAATATCGTCAACGGTATGTAATGGCAATATCTTTGTATACTCGGGGAAATTTGTAAGCTTGATATTAGTAAGCACCGTTACTTGCTTGTAACGGCGACATAATTTATATGCGGTATATACCATACTGGAAGTTTTACCGCCGCCGAACTTAGCAACCCATATATGTAACCCAAATTTGCGAAATATGAGGTACTCACGGCGGTAGACGTATAAGAACACGTCTTTTAAAAACATCGCTAAAAACAGCGGTAAACGAACGATATGCGCTAATAGCTTTTTAAGCAAGATAAATATAAACATTTATGTATTTCTCCATTCTTGAAAGTTAACTTTCAAAATTATAACATTCCACGAATATTCGCAAGTCGAAATGTACCTTTAAACAGGAAAAGCACTATCCCAAGACCGATTGATAACCGTACTATGTTATCAAAAAATGAAGCTATGGTATCGGGTGTCTGATACCCGAACCAAGTAAGCAATGTATTTACTATATCAGCCATTAAAAACCTCCATTAACTCATCATCTGAAATACACTCTTTATCACAATCTTTATCAGTACAATAAGGAATAAGACATTTAAACATATGACAAAATGGTGTACCATCACCCATACAAAAACATTTACGTTTATCATACCGACACATTTCACATTTACAGTAAAATTCACACATATAATCACCTCTTAGATATAAGCATTATAATGCTGAAAAATATCAGCAAACCGAACGATAACAGCAATAACGATTCAGTAAGCGTAAGACTAGTTAAAGCCTTTGCGAACACTGCTCCGCTACTGCCAATTGTAGTAAGTAGTTTCATATAAATACCTCTCAATCATATAACCGACGTACAACAGATACAACAAGACTTAATAACGCAACACCAATAAAGATACCAAAAAAAGTAACCTTAATACCACCGCCTAAATCTATGTCAAGATTAAACAGATTAAGAGCATTAGTAAAAATGTACTGAAAAAAAAGAAAAACATCCATATTATCACCTACCTAATACACGCAAAACAATAAGCAATGCCATAGAACCTAAAATCAATGTCATAATAGATATAGGTATAATATTTAAAGTTGCTTGAAAAAAAGCCCCAATTGAAGCTGTAGCTTGATTAAGCGAAGAAAAAATATCGCTTATATCAAGATTAGATAAATTATAATTAGGAGTTGGATTATAAGTTTCATCTTTTATACCATCGGGAAGATTAGGCAAAGTACCGTCAGAATCGGGTGTAAGACTACCATTGATAACCTCATTACCATCCTTATACTGATAATCAACAGAAATAAAAGAACCATTTTTAATATTACTACCGTCAATTTTACCGCTATTTTTACCAGTATAAACAAACATTGTACTAGATATAACAGTATTAGTTTGTACATCTACAATCTCAAGAAGATAATAACTATTCCAATCCATATTACAATAACCCTGCATATTTATACGAAATGTTGCAGTTGATTTAGCAGGAACGGAACGCAAAGAGCCGTCCTCAATTATAACATAACGAGAAAAATGTTTGTTTGCAGGCTTCATAACAAAATAATGAGAAACATCAAAAGGATTATCGCTCTCACGCATACTAGGGAACATTTGCGTTTTTGATACACGAAGTTTAACAGCACCTACAGAATCAGCAGAATTATAAAAATTAAAGGCTATAGAAGTAGAGGAATACATATTAATATAGCCTTCATTAACACGTGAATCAGCCCAATTAAAACAAGATATATCATCATACATAAAAGCAGTAAATTTAGATTGTTCAGACGCTAAATAATCATTGCGCTGATAAACAGCACCAGAAGAAATATCAGTCAAATGAATATCATAGGGATATTCTTTATAATTGCCAAAACAAATAAACCGACCGTTTTCATTGCCACCTGTCGGAGGTGGTGTAAAATCCTTGTAATTATCATCAGTCAGATTACTAACAATTTCATTACAAAAATCTGTAATTTGAGTTGCATTCCATAAGGAATCAGAACTCGTATAAACAAGATATAGTGTATCACCAACAGAATCATAAAAACTTTGGGAAGAATCAGCTAATTTAACAGCCCCTTTAACAGAAGCTTCATTATCTTTAACCCCTAAACACATAGAACAATAAGATGAATTATATACACCATATTGATAATATACAGAATCTAAAACAGCATTATCACTGTAGACCCAATTACCAAACATAGTAGTGCCACAGTAATAAACATCAAAATAATCACTATTTGACTGCGGACGAATGCTAAAATTATTATTTTTAAATTTAACAAATTTACCATCTTTGAAACCGAAAACAGCACCAAAAACATATTGAGAATTATAACGATTACGTTGATCGTAAAGTGTATTAAAATCTATTTTCTGACCTGCCTTAAATTTGATACAATCATAATTGCCGAGAGTGCCTAATTGACTAACCATATCATCGGCGGTTTCGGCACTTGCAGTAAATGACAGCATAACCGAAGATAAACCAAGAATAATAGCAAGCGCAACAGCGAATGCAACAAACCGCATAACAGGAAGATTTTTAATTTTTTCCATATTAAAATCCTTTCTACAAAAAAATAAGGGGAACGGGGTTAGCCGTTCCCCAAAGGGAATAGGTTCGATCAGCAAACCGAACGCAGTCTTGCAAATGCGCCGATACCTACTGATATAAGCGAACCTGCGAGGAAAAGAACAAGTACAGGCTGACTTGTAATCTGTGTAAAGCAAGTACCCATAAGAGTAAATACATCGCCTACAGCCTTTGTTAATGTCTCCATCACTGTTGTTGCAGCTCCTTCCATATTGTAATTATCTCCTTTCGATTTATGTTAAGCCTTTTTATCGGCTTTAACAGCGTTGATGAACTGCACCTTACCGTACTGGTCGTAATATACGTTGATATTCTGACCGATAAGGGCAGATATAACATCGTTGTTGACCTCTGTATCGAATACTTCTTTAAGTGTTTCGGGGGTATTCTTGATTTTGACGGTTTCACCGATTGAGCCGTTAGCCCAATGAGTACAATTGCCGTTCTCATCGTATGTGGGCTTGATTTCTCTTGTACAGTAAAGATACAGATTATTGTAGCTTATCTCCTGTCCGTCTTTACGGAATACTCCGTTTTTGGTTTCTGCTCCGATAACTATCATGTTATCCTCTCTTTCTCTCCGATAACCTCGGTAGCGGGTTTGAAAGTTAACTTTCAAAATTCTTATTTTTATGTAATCGGCTCTTTGCCGTTACTATCCATAAGGGGTGATATGTCTTGTACTCTCTTCCAAGCTTCACAACTCTTGCACTTTACGTTTGCAATCACGAGGACGACCGATATTTGCTTACTCGGCAGGCTACCGAGGATTTTTACAACTGCACTGTTTACGATAGATTTATAACCTATGGTTATATTATAACCGATGGTTACATTTTTGTAAATTGGCAAAATAACCAAAATATAACCACCAGTTTATAGCAATTTAAACAACCATAGGTTATAATATAAAGGAGGTGATAAAAATGACAACTGGCGAAAGACTATTTAATGAAAGAAAACAATCAAAATTAACATTAGAAAAAATATCAGAAATAATTGGAATATCATATCAAGCATATCGAAAAATCGAAAAAAACATCTGTTACCCAAGTATCGAAACATTAAAAGCAATCGCAAAAATGTATAATTTATCAACTGATTACATACTTTGCTTAACTGACGATAAAAGAAAATACTGGTAAGGAGAAGAAAATGACGATCGAACAAATCATAAATACAACAAGCTTAATAGGCATAATCGCAATAATCATCACAATCGGCTTAATCATAGTAATTTTTAAAATGGGATTAGACATAGTAGATATAAAACGAGATATACGCACGATAGCAAAACGCTTTGATGAAGATAATCGAAAATAAAAAAGCCCTCTCGGATATGTTCCGAGGGGGTTTTGTTATATGTACTTTAACTATGTCACTGCTCTGCTCTTTTTTTTTACGCTGACTTTTTAGGAGATTAGTCAGCGTAAGAGGAAACGTAATTATTTTAATTCGGGAGAGAACTCCCGAGCCTACCTCGACCGCACAACTGGAGATGTGCGGTAAGAGGTATTTTTTTTATTTCAAATGGGGCTTTGCCCCAAACCCCACTTTTTGTCTCGCAAGATAGGCGAGCCAAAAAGGAAGAGGGTTGCGACCCTCGATGTTTCCCTTTTCGGTTGCCTTACGCTTAAAATTACTCGATAGGCATCAAAAGTAAAGGGGCTTTTGCGGCATAATCCGCTTTTTTATTTAAATTGCGCCTTACGGCGCGACAAAGGAATGCGGTTATTCCACAATCCCCTTGACTTTCTCAGCCGTATCGAGTATGAAAAATGCGTAAGGCAACCGAAAAGGGAAACATCTCACCCGGGGTTCGTAAGGACCGAAAGGGAAACATCCCTTTCGGCTCGGCGGGGCGGGCGGGAACGAAAAGGCTACAACGGCTAACAGCCGATAGCATAGCGGACGGGCGGACGCACTGGAAAGGACTGGTAATTAAATGAAAATAACGTATAAATTAAAATACGCTGTGCAAGAAGCACAGCGTAATGGATACATGGCGGTAACGTCAAAGGCACAAAACGGAGAAATACGAATAGTGCCGATACTGGAAATACTCAGAAAGCCTATAGGCTCGGCAGTCGGACAAGACAGCCGATACAACATCAAATACAACCTTGAACCGATAAAAGCGATTGGATTTAAGGCGTTGATGAGAAGATTTAAATAAGCTAATCAAGTAAGCGTTCCGCCCATACGCTATTATATCACAAGTCAATACAAATTGTCAAGTAAAAGATTTTGAAAGTTAATTTTCAAAATGTGAGAAAGGAAACGGATATGAAACTTTTTGAATGTATCGTAGATGACGGTACAAACGTATTTAAAAGTTTATGCACAGCCAAAAACAAAAAGGAACTGTTGGACATTTACGGCGGAAACGGTGAATTTGTCAAAGTAACAGACAGAACAAACGAATACTTTGATGAAACATCAGCAGAAAAGCTAAGAAACGACCTACTAAGAACAGGTTGGGGAGAGGGCGAAACAAGATTGATTGTTGCCCTACTCGAAGAACACATAGAAAAGAAAAGAGGTTAAAAAAATGGCACGAAAAAGGAATATAACCACGATGTCGGAAATGGGCGCAGGACTAATGCAAGCGTTTAACGCTATCAACAAACACTTTTACAACGGCGAACTGGAAAAGCCGATAATCACCGTTAAAGAGGGCAAAAAAAAGAACGCTTACGGATGGATTGAAACGTCTAAGAACTGGATACAGGGAAAAACGGAACGTTACGAAATAAACATATCGTGCGATTACATCGGTGAACGAACCGTAGCGGAAACAATATCAACACTAATGCACGAAATGGCACACTTGTACAACATTCAGAATGAAATCAAAGACACATCCAGAGCGGGCATTTACCACAACACGAAATTTAAAGAAACCGCCGAAGCACACGGACTACAGATAAGCTATAACGAACATATAGGCTGGAGTTTAACAAAGCTGACACCCGAAACGGAAAAATGGGTTAATGAAAATATAAACATCAAGGGCTTTAGTGTGTACAAGCTGACAAAGGAAAAAATAAACAAGGGAACGGCAAAGCCAAAACAATCAATGCGAAAGCTAGTTTGCCCCTGTTGCGGATTAATAGTCAGAGTTACAAAGCCAAATGTAAAGCTATTATGCGTAGAATGCAATGAAGAATTAAAAGAAGAATAAAAATCAAAATACCCCTACGGTATGACCGTAGGGGTTCGCTTTTTAGGGGAAATTCGCATTGCCCCAGACTGCCCAACTTTTAGGCATAAAAGTTCCTCCGAAAATTGATAGTGCGAATTTCAGCGATAGCAAATATTTACAATGCGGTTTGTCAAGTTTTGATTTTACGAAATTGACAGTATTATTTTAACAGTAAAATTATAACAATCGGTTAAATTAAATATTAATTTTACGAAATTACGTGTAAAATTCTGTTATACTGCTCCGCTGACTATTATACTATAAAATCCTGCCCAATTCAAGATTTATTGCGAAATACAAAGCTGATGGATAACGTTGACGTAAATACGAGCAATAGCAATGACGGATGAGTTACAGCTATAAAACTGCTGTGCTTCAAACGGTCGGTCAAAGGCTGAAGCATTCTCAGCAAGGTCAATTTGTATGCTTTCGATATAGTTATCATACGAATTAAAGAAGCTGACCGAAAAAAATACGCTGTGCAAGAAGCACAGCGCAACGGATATATGGCGGGTACATCAAATTCAGCCTTGAACCTATAAAAGCAATCGTTTTTTTGCACTGATGAAGAAATACAAATAAACTAAGAATAAGCGTACCACCTGTATGTTATTATAACACAAATCAAATAAATTGTCAAGAAAAACATTTTGAAAGTTAACTTTCAAAAAAGTAAAAGAAATACGGCAATCGAATCGAAAGCTGTATGTAAAAAAATCCCGCCGCTTTGAGCGACGGGACGTATTTCTTAAAACTACGATCAAGCCTTGTTGATTGATCCGAAGAGTTCCATCTTTTCCTTAACTGTAGCCTTGATAGCCTCAAAGCCGGGTGCGAGGAGCTTTCTGGGATCGAAGCCCTTACCCTGAAGATCCTTGCCTTCTTCGATGTACTTTCTTGTTGCTTCCTGGAATGCAAGCTGGCACTCTGTGTTAACATTGATCTTGGAAACGCCGAGTGAAATAGCCTTCTTGATCATGTCTGCAGGGATACCTGTACCGCCGTGCAGTACGAGAGGCATATTGCCAACCTTCTCCTTAACTGCTGCCAGTGTTTCAAATGAAAGACCAGGCCAGTTTGCAGGGTACTTGCCGTGAATGTTGCCGATACCTGCAGCGAGCATTGTAACGCCGAGATCAGCGATAGCCTTGCACTCGTCGGGATCTGCGCATTCACCCATACCTACAACGCCGTCTTCTTCACCGCCGATAGAGCCTACCTCAGCCTCAAGAGAGATACCGAGTATATCGCAAGTGTTTACGAGAGCTGTTGTCTTTTCGATGTTCTCAGCGATAGGATAGTGAGAACCGTCAAACATTATAGAAGAGAAACCTGCGTTGATGCAAGCCTTAGCACCTTCGAAAGTACCGTGGTCAAGGTGGAGAGCTACAGGAACTGTGATGTTCAGTTCTTCGATCATGCCCTTTACCATGCCTACAACGGTCTTATAACCGCACATATACTTGCCTGCGCCCTCAGAAACACCTAAGATAACAGGTGAGTTGCACTCCTGTGCTGTAAGAAGGATAGCCTTTGTCCATTCAAGGTTGTTTATGTTGAACTGGCCTACGGCGTACTTGCCCTCAAGAGCCTTGTTCAGCATTTCTTTTGCAGAAACTAACATTTATTTTCTCCTTTGATTCTTATTCCGGCGGAAACCGCCTTTCGAATTTATTATACTACATTTAACCTGTAAATGCAAGTATTAAATTGACAAAAAAAGAGCCGCTTCTCAGCGGCTCGGTATGTATTATTTCTTGAAATCCTTAACCAGCTCGGCAAGGCACTCTGAACAGATGTTCTTGCCCTTGAACTGCTGGATGTCGCTTGCGTTGTTGCAGAATGAGCAAGCAGGCATATACTTCTTAAGAATAATCTGGTCGTCTTCAACATAGATTTCAAGTGAATCCTTGATGCCGATGTCGAGTGTTCTTCTCAGCTCTATCGGAATAACAATTCTTCCGAGCTCGTCAACTTTTCTTACAATTCCTGTAGATTTCATGATTCTTTCTCCTTGTTGTTTTTACTTAATCTTTCCTTTTCGGGCAGGAAAACCGTCATTTCTTCCTGCTTCGATTATATTTTACCAAATCTTTTTACAATTGTCAAATGTGGATTTTATATAGCTGTAATTCACTTCCATTCATAGCAGGAAAAGAAATTGAACGTTATTCAAATTGCTAAATCGTTACAAATCCCTTTATTATCGTATTTGTAAATAGTTTCAAATTTTCTGTCCGCAAAAAGCAAAATGTATTATTTTAATTGAAATGATAAAATTGTTGTAAAATTCAGCACAATGCACATATAACGATGTCTTTTTACGCTTTTTATAGTGCGATATTCGGCTTTTCGCTTTGAAAGGAGTTATCATGAGCTATGTAATTTTTGTAATTATATCCCTGTCTTTTGTTTTTTCGGCTTGTAACGGAACGATGAACGATTTATCTGTTGCGGCGCTCACCTCCTGCAAGGATGCCGTGACGCTGTGCATTTCGTTATGCGGTACTATCTGTCTGTGGAGCGGTATTATGAATGTCGCAGGTAAATCCGGCATCGTTTCGGGGTTTTCGAGATTGCTTTCGAAACCGCTGTCACTTCTCTTCCCTGATATAAGCAGGAAAGGCAGTGCAATGCAATATATAATACTCAACTTTATTTCAAATCTGCTTGGACTCGGAAATGCCTCTACTCCGCTTGGCATAAAGGCGATGCAGGAGCTTAAAGATGAGCAGAAAGCAAAAAAGAACGCTACAAGGAGTATGATAATGCTTGTTGTGCTGAATACGGCAAGCGTTCAGCTTTTCCCTTCTACCGTTATTGCGCTCCGTGCGTCCTATGCAAGCGAATCCCCTGCCGATATCCTGCCGTGCGTATGGGTCGTATCGGCCTTATCGCTGACACTGTCCGTGCTGTCGGTGTTCGTTTTTGAAAGGATATGCGATAAAAGAAGGAAGAATCTGAAATGAGCGGTTACAGCGATTATATAGTACCGCTGATAATCCTTGCGGTGACTGTTGCCGGTATAATAAAGAAAACGGATATATTCGATGCGTTTGTCGAGGGAGCCGCAGAGGGTCTAAAAACAACATCGGCAATTCTCCCCTCGCTCATCTGCCTTATGACCTGCATAGGAATGTTCAGGGCATCTGGCGCAATGGAGCTGCTTGTACAGCTTGTAAGCCCGATAACGTCATTTTTCGGCTTTCCAGACGAATGTACGCCGCTTATATTTATCCGTCCGCTTTCCGGGAGCGGTGCGTTATCTGTTTATGACAGCATAATTTCCGAAAACAGCCCGGACAGCTTTATCGGCAGGATAGCTTCAACGATGATGGGGTCAACGGAAACCACCTTCTACACTGTCGCCGTATATTTTTCGGCGGCGAAGGTTAAGAAAACACGTTATGCCATACCTGCGGCGCTTATAGGAGATATGGCAGGATGGATACTTTCCTCCATAGTCGTAAGGCTTATAATGAAATAAAAAAGCACGAAGAAAAGCCTCCGTGCTTCAGTCTGTATATCAGTCTTTTACAATATCACATACATCCGCTCTTGTGACCTTTATAAGGTCATCGGGAGCAAGGATAATCTGTGTGCCGAGCTTTCCTCCGCTGACTATAACCTTGTCAAAGTCCTTTATAGTGCTGTGATAAACTGTCTTGTACTGCTTCTTCATACCTATCGGGGTACATCCGCCTCGGATATATCCCGTAACTGCGTTAATATCCTTGACGTGTACCATTTCTATTGATTTCTCGCCTACCGCCTTTGCCGCTTTCTTCATATCAAGCTCAAGTGCTATCGGGATTGCAAATACATAATAATTCTTGGACTTTCCTTCCGTAACAAGCGTCTTGAATGTGCTTTCATAAGGCTGTCCGAGCATATCCGCTATATGTACGCCGTCGATGAATTCATCACACTCGTATGTGTTGACCTCGTAATTTATTTTATTCTTGTCAAGCATACGCATTGCGTTGGTTTTGTTCTCTTTTTCCTTTGCCATATCAATTCTCCTTTACATCTGAGAGAATTTTAACGCATTTCACATAAAAAGTCAAGCGTTCAGTCAAGCAATGCGCTTATAGCCGGAAAAGGCTGTACGCTGCGTTTCAATATGCCGTGTATATAGGCAATGCAGATGCCGTAATTTGTTATCGGAACGCCTGCGTCTTTCGCACAGGCTATACGGTACTTCATTTCACGCTCGGAAAGAGTACATCCGCCGCAGTGAACTATCAGCTTATAACGGCTTAAATCTTCGGGGAAAGTGCCTCCCGATGAAAATTCGAATTCAAGCTGTTTGCCGGTGTATTTGTTTATCCACGCAGGGAGCTTCACCGTGCCGATGTCGCCGCACTGCCTGTGGTGAGTGCATCCCTCCGAGATAAGTATCCTGTCGCCGTCATTTAGCTTGTCAAGCGCTGTAACGCCGTGTACGTTCGTTTCAAGGTCGCCCTTATAACGTGCCATAAGTATCGAGAATGATGTAAGCATCACATTGTCCGGAACTTCCTGCGAAACTCGTGAAAATACCTGGCTGTCAGTTATGACTATCTTCGGCTTTTCCGATAATTTTGAAAGGGTGGCAGTAAGCTCTGTTTCACGACAGACAGCGGATATTGCTCCTGCCTCAAGCACATCTCTTATCGTCTGCTGCTGAGGGAGTATCAGTCTGCCCTTAGGAGCGGCTTTATCTATAGGAACAACCAGTACGGCTATATCGCCCGGATTCAGCAGATCTCCGCAGATGCACATCTTTTCGTCTTTTACATCAAGCCTTGAGCCGATAAGTTCTTTCAACTCGTAAATGTTTGTGCCGTTCAGTGCGTCGGTGTAGATTGTGCCATCGGTTTTCGGGGGAACGGTATCAAGCAGACCGCACTTGTTCATTACGATAATGTACGGTATGTTCTGCTTTTTCAGCCTTTCGAGTATGGCTTTGTCAAAGTCGGATATGCCCTTTGTGCTGTCAACTACAAGCAGAGCAATATCTGTCTTGAACAGTATCTGATAGCTCTTTCTTACACGCAGGCTTCCGAGGTCGCCCTCATCGTCAAGTCCCGGAGTGTCGGTTATCATAACGGGGCCCAGCGGCAAAAGCTCCATTGCCTTTGAAACAGGGTCGGTCGTTGTTCCCGCAGTATCTGAAACCACAGCAAGCTCCTGCCCTGTTATAGCGTTTATAAGGCTGGATTTGCCTGCGTTACGTCTGCCGAAAATTCCGATGTGTATGCGTTCTCCGCTCGGTGTTGAATTTAAGCTCACCGGTTGCTCCTTTCTCAGTCGGTTTCTCAGAACCTGAAATCTCTCTGACCGTGAATAATGTTGTCAATATACTCGGTCGCCTTTGCTCTTACCTTTTCATTCGGGATGGTCTTAAGCTCTCTTGCGATAAGCTCCTCACCGATTTTTCTTGTATCCTCCGATGCATAGTCGACAAGGTATTCCTTAAGCGTCATAAGGGCATTCGGGTGACAGCAGTTCTGTATCTGACCTGCCTTGCACAGACTCATGAAGCGGTCGCCTGTTCTTCCCTCACGGTAGCAGGCTGTACAGAACGACGGGATGTATCCGAGCCTCATCAGCCAGTTTACTACCTCGTCAAGACTTCTGTTATCCGATACGTCAAACTGTGCCGAGTTTTCTTCCTCCGGCTCAGGCTCTGCATAACCGCCGACGCTTGTTCTTGAGCCACCGCTTATCTGCGAGATACCAAGATGCAGAACTCTTTCTCTTGACTTCTGGCTTTCTCTTGTGGAAACGATCATTCCGGTATAGGGAACGGCAATTCTAAGACAGGCAACTATTTTTGCGAATGTATCGTCCGTGATGCCGTTATCGAATTCATCGGGATCTATATCATCGGCACGTCTTACTCTGGGAACTGAGATAGTGTGAGGACCTACGCCGTGTACGGCTTCAAGATGCTCTGCGTGCATAAGAAGTCCTGCAAATTCATATCTGTAAAGCTCAAGTCCGAACAAAGCGCCGATGCCTACATCGTCAATTCCGCCTTCCATCGCTCTGTCCATAGCCTCTGTGTGATAAGCGTAATTGTGCTTGGGTCCTGTCGGGTGCAGGCGCTCATAGCTTTCCTTGTGATAGGTTTCCTGAAACAGTATATATGTGCCGATGCCCGCCTCTTTCAGTTTTCTGTAGTTTTCTACGGTCGTAGCGGCAATGTTTACGTTTACTCTGCGGATAGCGCCGTTCTTGTGCTTGATAGAGTAAATAGTCTTGATACATTCGAGTATGTATTCAAGAGGGTTGTTCACGGGGTCTTCGCCAGCCTCTATGGCAAGTCTTTTGTGACCCATATCCTGTAATGCGATAACCTCCTGCCTTACCTCGTCCTGTGTCAGCTTTTTACGGCAGATATGCTTGTTCTTTGCGTGGTAAGGACAGTAAAGACAACCGTTCACGCAGTAGTTTGAAAGATACAGCGGAGCGAACATTACGATTCTGTTGCCGTAAAAGTCCTTCTTGATCTGCTCTGCGAGCTTGTATATTTCCTCGTTCTTTTCGGGAATGTCGCAGTCGAGCAAAACCTCTGCCTCTCTGTGCGAAAGTCCTTTTCTGAGCCTTGCTTTTTCAAGAATGCTGTCGATAAGCTCGGCGTTATGCTTGTTTTCTTCGGCATATCTCAGCGTTTCTTCGATTTCCTCGTGGTTGATGAATTCCTCTGCTTTCAGAGATTTGGGATCGTAATTATACATATTTATTTCCTTTCGTTAAAAGAGGCGTGGTCGCCCCTTGATTCGACTATTCTGTAGCCTGCGCCCTCAACACGTTTTTGCAGGCACATTCTGCACTGTGCGGATTCGTCGCCTGTGCAGATTTTGTTGTCATACAGCAGATATTTCTTTCTTACGTCTGTCGGTGACAGATTCGGCATTACAACGTTAGCACCGGCTTTAAGCGCAAGCTCTCTGCCAGTCGGATGAATTGTTCCTATCGCAGTAGTCGCAGGAAGCAGTACATCGGGCAGTGCAAGCCGCACAAGACCCAGCATGAACAGCGTAAGCTCAGCCGTACCCTGCGGCTTATCGGCAAAAGGCGTTGCGTGGTGCGGTATAAAAGGGCCTATCCCCACCATTTCGGGCTTCAGTTCTTCCAAAAACAGCATATCATCGGCAAGATTTTCAGCCGTCTGATAAGGAGAGCCTACCATAAAGCCTGCCCCTGTCTGATAGCCGATTTTTTTAAGCGTCCTAAGACAATCCTGTCTGTGCTTTGCCGAAAGACCGGGCGGATGGAGCTTTGAATAATGCTCGTAATCGGCGGTTTCGTGGCGCAACAGGTATCTGTCCGCACCGCTTTCAAAATATCTGCGGTAGCTTTCTTCGCTTTTTTCGCCTATCGAAAGCGTTACAGCGCAATCGGGAAAATCACGCTTTATCGAACAGACAATATCACATATCATATCATCACTGTAATAAGGATCTTCTCCGCCCTGCAGTACAAACGTTCTGAAGCCAAGTTCATAGCCTGCCTTACAGCAATCAAGTATCTGCTCCTTGCTGAGCCTGTAGCGCTCTGCCTGCTTGTTACTGCACCGTATTCCGCAATAATAACAGTCGTTTTTACAGTAGTCGGTAAATTCTATCAGACCTCTGATATAAACGTCCTTGCCGTAATATTTTTCACGGACGCTGCCCGACAGCTCAAAGAGATAATCACGCACTGCGTCCCTGTTTTCGATAAGCGATACATATTCGCCTTTTTCGAGGTGGTGTGTGCTGTACAGCTTTGATACCAGTTCTTTAAGTTCTTCGGTTTTGCTCAATCGTCCGCCTCCTTTTCCTTTGAACAATCTGCAGGAAGCTTCTGATAGATAGTCTTTGAGGTAACGCCCTTCAATGCGCCGAGCTTACCCGATAAGGTATTTATCACATCCTGCGGTGCGTCAATGGCAACGCTGATGATAGAAACGCCTGCCTTTTCATAAGGTACTCCCATCCTGCCGATAATGTAATGAGCGCACTCGTGCAGATATTCGTTCAGTCTTGTTACAGAGGAAGGATCGGATACGACTATTCCTATAAGTGCTACTCTGCTCTCACAATTCATTTAATCACCTTTTTCCCGTTTAAAATAAAAATGAGCCGTGCAAGGCACAGCTCTATCATAAAACGTAAAATCGTAAAAATAGTAAAACAAAACCGCCTTGCTTTTCTGTCAGAATAATCTTTCAGATCAGTCAGGTTTATAAAATTGTAGATATTTTGCCGTTCGGTGAAAGAAGCAAATCTCGCACCTTACGGTTCCTGTATTAATTATAACGCAGAATACGGATAAAGTCAACATCGGCACGGCTTTATCCGCATTTTGCACTAAAAGTTAAGGCAATACCGCATAATTATTGTCTTGCGATTGCGCAGTCAGATTTTTCGTCAGATTGTATAAATCGAGTGCAGGCAGGCTGGCGCCTGTCAAGCGAAATTTGTGCAAGATGGCGGAAAATATGCAAGCTTAGCGTACGGCAAAGGCGACAGCCGTTAATTGTGCGGTGTTGCCTTAATAGGCTCAGTGTCTGAAAATACAGCCGCCGTCAACGCTCATCGAGTCAACTATTGCGAGCGATTCTACTCTGATGCCTTTCGAGCGGACAAGGTCTCCGCCCTTCTGGAAGCCCTTTTCTATAACGATACCTGCGCCTGCTATACTTGCGCCTGCACCCTTTACTATGTCGATAAGGCCGAGTAAAGCACAGCCGTTTGCAAGGAAGTCGTCGATTATAAGCACGTTGTCATCGGGCGACAGGAACTTCTTGCTGACTATTACGTTATATGTACGCTTGTGCGTAAAGCTCTCGATAGATGTGGAATATACCTCGCCGTCTATGTTTACGCTCTGCGCCTTCTTCGCAAATACGACAGGACATCCGAAATACTGCGCCGTAACGCACGCAATGCCGATGCCCGACGCTTCTATAGTCAGTATCTTGTTTATGCTCTTGTCGGGGAACAGTCTGCGGAACTCCTTGCCGATCTCGTTGTAAAGCTCAATATCCATCTGATGATTGAGAAAGCTGTCAACCTTGAGTACGTTTCCCTCTTTTACTATACCGTCCTTGTTTATGCGTTCTTCCAGTAACTGCATTTTACTTTTCCTCCGTTTATTTCAGTAATTCACGTCCCATAAGTACGCCCATTACAGACGCCATCATAAGTCCTCTTGTCCAGCCGCTTGAGTCGCCTAAGCAATGCAGTCCCTTTACGTTCGTGTTGAAATGCTCGTCCATCTTTATACGGTTGCTGTAGAATTTAAGCTCGGGTGAATATAAAAGCGTTTCACGGCTTGCAAAACCGGGAACGACCATATCCACAGCCTTTATGAAATTGATAATGTTAGTCATTGTACGGTAAGGCATAGCCGCCGTGATGTCGCCTGCAACCGCATCGGGCAGGGTAGGTCTTACGTTGGAGAAATTAAGCTCCTTGGGCCATGTACGCTTTCCGTCAAGAATATCGCCGTAACGCTGTACAAGAATGTGACCGTTACCGAGCATATTGGTAAGCTCGCCGACCTTCTTCGCATATTCGATAGGCTGGTTGAACGGTACGCTGAAATTGTGTGAGCAAAGTATAGCAAGGTTTGTGTTGTTGCTCTTAAGTTCTTTATATGAGTGACCGTTTACAACGGCTAAATCGTTGTCGTAGTTCTCCTGACTCACAAATCCGCCGGGGTTCTGGCAGAATGTACGCACCTTGTTCTTAAACGGCAGAGGATAGCCGATGAGTTTTGACTCGTAAAGGACGGCGTTTATCTCCTCCATTACCTCGTTTCTGACTTCCACTCTTACGCCGATGTCAACAGTACCCGGTGTATGCTCTACATTATGCGCCTCGCAGGTCTTTTCGAGCCAGTCTGCGCCCTTACGGCCTGTTGCGACTACTATCTCGTCGCCGTATATGGTTTCCTGTTCGCCGCCGTCACGGGCATTTGAAATGATAACGCCCTTACATACGCCGTCTTCTATTATAATATCCTCGCAGTTCTTGCCGAACAGCACCTCAACTCCGCTCTCGATAAGATATTTTTCTATCTTGAAATAAAGCTCGTGCGCCATTTCCGTTCCTAAGTGGCGGATAGGACAGTCAACCAGCTTCAGGTTTGCGTTTATGGCTTTCTTTCTTATATCTCTTATCTTGTCGGGGTCGCTTACGCCCTCAACGTGCTTATCCGCACCGAATTCAAGATATATCTTGTCTGTGTAGTCGATGGTTTCCTGTGCAAGCTCCTCACCGATAAGCTCGGGGAGCGTTCCGCCGACCTCGCACGACAGCGACAGCTTGCCGTCCGAGAATGCGCCTGCGCCCGAAAAGCCCGTTGTGATATGGCAGTAGGGCTTACAGTTCATACAGTGCTTTGTTTTTGCCTTAGGACAGCTTCTTTTCTCTACCGAAGCGCCCTTTTCGATTATCAGTATTTTTTTGTCTGAGCCGTTTCTGACCATTTCAATTGCGGTGAAGATGCCCGCAGGTCCCGCTCCTACAATTACTACATCGTATTTCAATTACTTTTCTCGCCTTTCCGCTTAGCAACAATAAGGCGTTTTACCGCTCCTTTGCAGAAAAACGCCGAATTTACATTAATATAATTATTTTGACACAATTCGAGCCTAAAGTCAATATCAAACCGACACAAAAATGAACTTTTGTGAATAATTTTTATGCCGCTTTCGGTAAAGCGGAGAATATAGTACAATTTACAGCTAATTTAGCACAATACAGTAAAATAATACAAGATGGGCTTGACAAAAAAACATAATATGCTATTATAAAGGTAATAGCATATGCAATGCTTTAGCAATGCCTGCAAATTGAAAGGAGTCCACTTTATGACCAAGATCGGAAAACGTATCATTATCATCGCAATACCTGTGGCAGTATCAGCCGTTTTGCTGTTATCATCTGTCTTTTCTGCGGCAAAATTCAATATCTTCAACTGTTTTTCTTCGTTCCCTGCATTTTTCGGAATTATAAGCGGCTCGGAGAATGCGACAGAGATAGACGGCGGAAAAATTATAATGTGTCCGCCTGCGGATTCTGTTGAAAAGCTGGCAGATTATCTGAAAGATAAAGGCATTGAGCGTGACCCTGAAAATGATATGGGCGGCAGAATCGGCTTTATCGAAAACGGTGAAAAAATTCAGTTTGCATCCCGTATAAACGGTTATTACGGGTTGTTCACAAGGGTGTAAGGCAATAATAAAATTTGACAGCTAAACTGTGTCTGTTTCAGGCACAGTCAGGCTGTCGAAAAACCTCCTGCTTATTTAAAAATGGGGTCGCAGGGGCGGAGCCCCCGACAGGGACTAGGGGCGGTAGCCCC
>OHFV01000263.1_pt1 | contig 37713 bp, 37 predicted proteins | sample 1567611 | NCBI WGS metagenome assembly OHFV01 (sample SAMEA3879532, study PRJEB24766) | human gut metagenome | biome: human-associated habitat; feature: feces | place: USA | collected 1985/1987
TGAGCGAGAGGGGGAGGGTGTAGAATATCGAGAATGAGCCGGCGAAGATGCCGTTGCGGGCGCCGTAGCCGGGGATATACCATGGCTCGCCGGCGGGTTGCGCGGTTTCGTGGAGGATGGTGCGCAGGCGCACCTGCCACCCCATCGACACCGGCCCGAGGATTTTCACTTTCAGTCCGAAGACCACATGCAGATAGGTGACGTTGGAGGTCTGCCGGGGAAAGTTGACCGTCTGGCTCTCGCCCCAGTATGGGTCGTTGATGGTGACGTCGCGCATCTGGTAGTTGAAGTGTGACCATCCCAGCCGCAGACCGGCCACGAACTGATAGTCGGGATTGCTGTTGTAGAGGAAATTATAGTTGGCGCCGATGCGGAACCAGGGTGTGACGCCCACGTGGTAGGTGAAATTCTGGTCGGAGGGGGTGGAGGAGGCGTTGCCGAGGCCGAATTCCACCACGGGGATGTAGCGGTTGTGGAGGTTGAGCTCGGCCGAGAAGCCTATGAGACCATATTTCTGGCCGAATGCGCGCATGAGGGGATCCCAGATGTCGACGCCGACGGAGGCGCTGAACAGCAGCGGGTTGATCATCTTGGGCACGCGCCCTGTGGTGGTCTGCGCCGTGTCGGGCACCTCGATGCCGCTGATGGTGTCGACAAGGATGGTGTTGCCGGCCTCGTCGGTCATGCTCACCACGTTGGAGTAGTCGATAGAGTCGCCCGGCTGTTTGTTTTCGTTCTTGCCGATGATGTTTTTGGAGCCTTGTGTGACGGGTGTGACGCGGCGTTGGCCGCTGACATGCGCGCAGACGCATGCCGCAAGGGCCACAACGAGCGCCACTGCCCGGAGCCGGCGCATCATTGCCCGTTCCCCTCCCCGGGAGTCTCCTCGTCGGGCGTGGCGACGCGGAAGAAGATCTGTATGCGTTCACGCTCCACGTTGGTGATCAGCGAGTCGGTGATTGCGATCGACTCGATGAGGTTGTGGGTGGTGGAGGCGCTGACGATGCGGTACTGATACATGGCGCCGCATTCGCTGGAGGCGAAATATGGTTCGGCGGTGTAGGTGAAGGTGAGGGTGTCGTTGAAAGCGGGGTCGTCGAGCCCCTGCTCCTTGTAGTCGTAGTGGATGAAGAAGCGGGTGACGGCGGCATCCTGCCGGAAGGGGAGGTAGACGCGGTCGCACCGCTGGCCCGAGATGACCAGCAGCGAGTCAGCCGGGGCGCCGACGCCGCCGAGATCGATGGAGTCGAGCATGATGCGCTCGCCGTTGTTGCAGTTGTAGAACGCCATCAGGGGCAGGGCGCTGTGGTTGTCGGTGCACCCCGAGGTGTTGCACGCCCCGAGCAGCGGCAGCAGCAGTGCCGCGGCGGCAAGAGCGGGGAGGAGATGCGGAAAACTATGTTTGTGAGTCGTGGTCACGTCAATATTCCTTCTCGATTTCGTAATCGTTGCGGCGGGGCGAGTTGCGCACCACCAGTTCGCCGACAAAACCGGCCAGGAAGAGCTGAGTGCCGAGGATCATGGAGGTGAGCGCCAGATAGAAGTAGGGCGAGTCGGTGACCAGAATGTAGTCGTGGCCCGAGTGCATGGCCCAGAGTTTGTGGGCGCCCACCACGATGCATGCCACCAGACCGATGAAGAACATCAGCGAGCCGAGCAGGCCGAAGAAGTGCATGGGTTTTACGCCGAACTTGTTGGTGAACCAGAGTGTGGCGAGGTCGAGATAGCCGTTGACAAAGCGGTCGAGGCCGAATTTGGTCTTGCCGTATTTGCGGGCCTGGTGATGCACCACTTTCTCGCCGATGCGGGTGAAGCCGGCGTTTTTGGCCAGATAGGGGATATAGCGGTGCATGTCGCCGTAGACCTCGATATGCTTCACCACCTCGTTGCGGTAGGCCTTTAGGCCGCAGTTGAAGTCGTGGAGGTTGTGAATGCCGCTGACGCTGCGCGCCGTGGCGTTGAAGAGCTTGGTGGGGATGGTTTTCGACAGGGGGTCGTAGCGTTTCTGCTTCCATCCGCTCACCAGGTCGTAATGGTCGGCGGTGATCATGCGGTAAAGCTCGGGAATCTCGTCGGGCGAGTCCTGGAGATCGGCGTCCATGGTGATGACCACGCGCCCGCGGGCGCGACGGAAGCCGGTGTTTAGCGCCGGCGACTTGCCGTAGTTGCGGCGGAAGCACACACTGTGCACTTCGGCGGGATACTCCTCGGCAAGGCGGTCGATCACCTGCTGCGAGGAATCGGTGGAGCCGTCGTTGACGTAAATCACCTCGTAGGAGAAGTGGTTCCGGGTCATCACGCGGTGAATCCAGGCCTGCAGTTCGGGCAGCGATTCTTCCTCGTTGTAGAGGGGCACCACCACTGATATGTCGACAGGATAATTATCTTGATTGCTCATAAGTAAATGCTCAGACTGTTGTTAAACAAGCTCTTACTTGGCGGTTGTTTTAGTGTTGTGGCGAAAGAAAAGTCAGCGTGCGGGGTCGTCGGGCTTGTCGGAGAGGGGCACCCGCGCCAGCCTGGCGGCCACGGCCAGCAGCATCGACAGTATCGAGCCGGTGAACATTCCGGTCCACAGCCCGAAGAGGGCGAACACCGCGGGGGCGGGCAGCAGCTTGCGGTCGAGAATGGTGCGGCAGTCGATGCCCATCTGCTGCACCTCGGCCGAGGGGTGGTCGGCAAGCCCGGAGGCGAGCATGCGCACCAGTTCGAGGTTGAAATCGGGCTGAATCCAGCGCACATAGATGTATGCCGCCGTGGTGGCTATCAGCGACCCGGCGCCGAAGGTGAGGATGCCCTGCATCCACAGCGCCGAGAATGTGGCCATGCCGTAGCAGTCGGTGTAGGTGCGCCGAAGCCACACAAACACCATGCAGGGCACTGCCAGCATCATGGCCATGATGGCCGACGGCAGCAGCTGCAACGACGGATTGCCCACCCAGAGGACCAACAGGAAGAACATCGCCGACAGCCACGCGCCGAGCCATGCGCCGTCCGAGCCGGCGCGCTGGTAGATGTTGTGCGGTTTGCGGCCGGCGGGAGCGCCTTTGCCGCGTGAGTCGGTGCTGTTCATTGCAGGCGGAGAAAGATGATGTGACTGATCTTCGGGCAAAGTTACAACTTTTTTTGCTAACTTTGCAGTCCTCAGGTTGTATATTATATATGTAGTATAAAAAATATAGCAATGAATGATATTGAACCGAGGGATGTCACCACCGAGGTGAAGTTTCCCGAAAACCTGAAAACTGTGGAGCACGAGGAGTTCGGCGGCGAACGCGCGCTCTTCAACACCCATGCGCTGCGGCTGCGCGACGTCACTTTCCACCCCGGGGAGTCGGCGCTGAAATGCTGCTCCGACATCGTGGCCGAGCGGTGTCTGTTCGAGGGGAAATATCCTTTCTGGCATGTGGAGAATTTCCGCTGCACCGACTGCGATTTCACCCCCGGTGCCCGTGCAGCGCTCTGGTATTCGCGCAATCTCGAGATGGTAAACTGCCGTGTCGACGCCCCCAAGATGTTTCGCGAAATGCACAATCTTTCGCTCGAAGGGGTGCGGATTCCCGACGCCCAGGAAACGCTCTGGAGTTGCACAGGCATAAAGCTGCGCGACGTGGAGGTGGCCAAGGCCGACTATATTTTCTTCCACTGCGTCGACATCGACATCGACGGTTACCGCCAGCAGGGCAACTACTCGTTTCAATATTGCCGCAATGTGGTGATCCGCAATGCCGTGATCGACTCGCGCGACGCTTTCTGGGAGACCGAGAATGTCACGGTTTACGACTCGGAGATCACCGGCGAGTTTCTCGGCTGGCACTCGCACAATCTGCGGCTGGTGCGCTGCCGCATCAACGGCACCCAGCCCCTCTGCTACTGCCACAACCTGCGTCTGGAGGATTGCACCATGGGCGACGAGTGCGATCTGGCGTTCGAGGATTCGGAACTCGCCGACTGCCGCGTCACATCCAATATCGTGAGCGTGAAGAATCCGCGTACCGGCCGGCTCCACGCGCTCTCGATCGGCGAGGTCATTCTCGACAGGAATATCCTCGCTCCAGCCGACTGCGCCATCACCACCGACATCTGAAACCACCGATATCTGAAACCACCGATATCTGAAACCACCGGGCTGATAATGCTTCCCGGCAAATATAAAGCTTCCCGGCAATGAATATAAAATATAATTTTGATGAAATCATAGACCGGCGCCGCTCGGGTTCTTACAAATGGGACTCGGAGCATGGCCGCGACCTCATCCCTCTCTGGGTGGCCGACATGGATTTCCGCGCGGCTCCCTGCATCACCGACGCGCTGCGCCGCCGGGTGGATCATGGCGTGTTCGGCTACACGCATGTGGGCGCGGGCTATTACCGCGCTCTCCGACAGTGGTTTGCCGGGCGCCACGGCTGGGACATCCGTCCCTCGCAGGTGATCTACACGCCCGGGGTGGTGCCCGCGTTGTCGGCCATTATCAAGGCTTTTACCTCGGCGGGCGACGGCGTGATAGTGATGACGCCGGTCTACAACTGTTTCTTCTCGTCGATCCGAAACAACGGCTGCCGGGTGGTGGAGTCGCCCCTGATCCAGGAGGCGCTCGACGACCGCTATTTCACCTATAAGATTGATTTTGACTCGCTGGAGGCGCTCTGCGCCGATCCCGCCAACCGCATGCTGCTGCTTTGCAACCCGCACAACCCCGCGGGACGCGCTTGGACTCGCGAAGAGCTGCAGCGCGTGGCCGACATATGCCGCCGTCACCACGTGAAGGTGGTGAGCGACGAGATCCATTGCGAGCTGGTGTTCAACCACGCCGAGTATGTGCCTTATGGCACGGTCGACCCGCGTGCCGTGGTGTGCGTGTCCCCGTCGAAGGCGTTCAATACCGCCGGGCTGCAGATCGCCAACATAGTGGCGCCCGTGAGGAAGGAGCGCGAGGCAATCGACCGGGCTGTCAACATCAACGAGGTGTGCGACGTGAATCCGTTCGGCCCGGTCGCTCTCGAGGCGGCTTACTCCGACAAAGGCGCCGAGTGGCTGTCGCAGCTGCTCGACTATCTCTATGCCAACTATGAGGTTGTGAGCCAGGCGGTGGCCATGCAGCTGCCGAAATGCCGCGTGGCTCTGCTCGAGGCCACCTATCTTGTGTGGATCGATGTCAGCGCCCTTGGTGTGCCTGTCGACGAGCTGTGCCGCCGCATGAAGGATGAGACGGGAGTGTGGGTGAATCCCGGCACCATGTATGGCGCCGAAGGGTTTATCCGAGTTAACATAGCCTCTCCGCAGGCGCTGCTGTCGCTCGCCATGGTGCGCATGGTCGAGTTTCTGCAGAAATTCTGAAGTGTGAGCGGTGGCGGGGATAGCTGAAATACAGTCGGGCCGCGACCTCACGCGCCGCCAGTGTCTTTGGCTGGCGGCGAAGCTGTCGTGGCCGGCCATGATGGCTCAGCTGTCGAGTATCGTCATGCAATATATCGACACGGCCATGGTGGGGCGCCTTGGTGCCGACGATTCGGCCTCGGTGGGGCTTATGGCCTCTTCGCTGTGGCTTTTCTGGGGCATCTGCTCGGCCGCCACGGTGGGATTCTCGGTGCAGGTGGCCCACCGCGTTGGCGCCCGCGATTTCGAGGGTGCCCGCAAGGTGCTCAGGCAGGCTCTGCTCGCAAGCGTGATTTTCGGAAGTGCCGTGGCCGCCGTGGGTGCAGCCCTGGCGCCGTCGCTCCCGGCGTGGCTCGGAGGCGGTCCCGAGGTGTGCCGCAATGCGTCGCTCTATTTCCTTGTGTTCGTGCTGGCTCTGCCGGTGCTGATACTTAACTATTTAGGGTGCGGAGTGCTTCGCGCGTCGGGCAATATGAAGGTGCCCGGCGGACTCAATGTGCTCATGTGCGCCCTCGATGTGGTCTTCAACTTTTTCTTCATATTCCCCACCCGCGCGACTGTGGTTTTCGGCGCTGAAATCACGCTCCCCGGTCTCGGATTGGGTGTGCTCGGGGCTGCGCTGGGCACTGTGCTGGCCGAGGTGATCTGCTCGTCGCTGGTGATGTGGTATCTCTGTTTCCGACAAGATGACATGCGCATCTTCGGCACAGGCGAGCGGGGGAGCTTCATGCTGCGGGGCACGGTGCTGCGCAATGCGGTGAAGGTGTCGGTGCCTGTGGCTGTGGAACATGCCATTATCTGTAGCGCGCAGATAACCGTCACGCTGATTGTGGCGCCGCTCGGGGTGGTGGCCATTGCGGCCAACGCGTTTGCCGTCACGGCCGAGAGCCTCTGCTATATGCCGGGCTACGGAATCGGCGACGCCGCCACTACGCTGGTAGGGCAGAGCTACGGCGCCCGGCGTCTGCCGCTTGCGCGGCGTCTGGCGCATGTGACCGTGGGGATGGGCGTGGCGGTGATGACGCTGATGGGCGTGATCCTGTGGCTGTGCGCGCCCTATGTGATGGAGATGCTCACCCCTGTCGAGGCAATAAAGGAACTGGGCACGCAGGTGCTCCGCATCGAGGCCTGGGCCGAGCCGATGTATGCCGCCTCCATAGTGGCCTACGGCGCCATGGTGGGTGTGGGCGACACTATTGTGCCCGCAAGCATGAACTTTCTGAGTATCTGGGTGGTGCGCATCCCGGTGGCGGCTTTCCTCGCCACACGCATGGGGCTGCCTGGAGTGTGGCTGGCCATGGCTGTGGAGCTTACATTCCGCGGAATCATATTTCTTATACGCCTGCTGCGTGGTCGCTGGCTGCGCCACGGACTTCATACCACGCCTCTGCCCGAGGTGTGAACTTTCAACACACATTCTATTCTTGTAATTTTTAAACATTTAATAATGAGTCTACTGTGAAAAATTTTTATTTGTGTGCTATGTTCGGCCACGCTGCTGCCGGCTGTCGCTCAGGAGAAGATATTGTTTCTCAACGAGGGGCAGTGGCAGACCGACAACGGCCGCCTCTCTTATTTCGAAAACGGCAGCATTGTGAGCAACCAGTATTTCCGCGACGCCAACGGCTGGAAGCTCGGCGATACCCCCAACAACATCATCCAGATTGACGACAACCGGCTGGCAATTGCCGTGAACTGGGGCAATATCGTCCAGTTCACCGACATCAAGGGGAAAGCGATCACCGCCACCGAGGATGTGCCCAACAACCGCTATATGGTGTCGGACGGACGGCATCTCTATGTCACCTCCTATGCCCACGACGTTGTGGTCAACGGCGCCACGCGCAGCTATGTCCGCGGTTTTGTGGCGAAAATCGACCTTGATACCTACCGCGTGACCAATGCTGTGGAGGTGGGCTACGAGCCGGAAGGTATCGCGCTCTACGACGGCCATCTTTTTGTGGCGAATTCGGGCGGCTACGCCTTTCAGGAGGATCATGACTACGAGCGCACCGTGAGCATCATCGATGCCTCGAAGATGAAGGTGACGCGCACTGTCGATGCCGGCGCCATCAATCTCTACGGAGTGATGAGCCGCGCGGGGCAGTATCTCTGCATCAACTCGTCGGGCGATTATTACGAAGTCGATCCCTGCACGGTGATTTTCGACTGCCGCGCGGCTCTCGACGGCAAGCCCGACGCACAGTGCCGCGTGGTGCTGGCTCCCCCCTCGATCTACAACACCGCCACTACCGACGGCAAGTTCATGGCCGTGGGAGCCGCTTACTCCGCCATCTCCGGCGAGTCGCATTTCTACACCCACACCATCGACCCCGCCGAGGTGATGCGCACAGGAGGCCGCAGCGGGCTGTCGAGCCATCTGCCCGGTACCATCGCCGGCGACGTGCAGGGGATGCAGAACCCCTACAGTTTCTATGTCAACCCCTACACCGGATATTTTTACGGTACTGACGCCGCCGACAGCATGTCGGCGGGGCGTTTCTATCAGTGGATGCCTGAGGGACGTCTGGCCGGTGTGCACAAAGCCTATATCAACCCCGGCCACATACTTGCTCTCCCGCCCGACGGGCATTTCGGCGGCGTAGAGGGTGTTGTGGCCGACAGCGGCAGCGAGGCTGAGGCCGATTCCACCATCTACAATCTCCAGGGCATCCCCGTGACCGATCCTATCCCCGGGAATATCTATATCCGCGCAGGCAAAAAGTTTGTCAAACATTGATGTCCTTCTTTTAGGGTAATGATAAAAAGCGCCCCGCGACTCTGTCGCGGGGCGCTCCTGCATTAATGTAAACCGGAGGCAGATGCCGCCCGGCGGCTAAGAAAATCAGCGGATGATGAGGCGTTTCGACTGGCCGTTGAGGCTTACGATGTAGTAGCCGTTGGCGAGGCCGCTGACATCGACGGTGTTGTCACCTGCGTTGACGCCGGTGGAGAGAACGCACTGGCCTGCGATGGCGAAGATCTGCAGCTGGCCGGCGGCGTCGGTGGCGACGTTGATGTAGGAGTCGGCGGGGTTGGGTGTCATGCTCCAGGTGTCGGTGGTTTCGACTGCCACATCCTCCACTCCGGCGGGTTTGAACACGGTCACTTCCACATTGGCGGTGATGGGGCTCTTGTAAAGTTTATAGCTTGTGGCTGTGATGGTGGCCTTGCCTTCCGAAACACCGGTCACCTTGCCGTCGGCATCGACAGTTGCGATGCTCTCGTCGCTGGAGGTGAATTGTGCGGGTGCTGCCTGGTTGTCGCCCGGCTTGATGTCCCATTCGAGCTGGCAGGTGCCGTCGACCGATACTTTAGGATTCGTCCATAATCTCGTCGTTGTAGACCACGTGACAGTTGTTGTTGTAGATGCCGGCCAGTTTCCCGGCCACGTGGTAGAGACCTGAGAACTGAAGCTTCACGTGATCACCGGGGAGGATAAACTTATCATCACGGGGGTAGCAGATTTCGCTGGTCATGGGTTTGGCGCTGAGCACCTGATAGGAGGCGTTGCCAGCGTTGTCGGCTGTGCGGATGATATTGCGCCCGAAGGTGAGCAGCACGGTCACGGAGCCGTCGGCGTTGGCGGTGACATTCTTCGCTGAGAAAGCGTCGGGATAGCTGACGGTATTGCCTGCGGTGTCGACCACGGGGTTGGCCACGGTGACGGTGCAACCGGCCTGAGGGGTGAATGTGAGGCTGTAGCCGGGCTGGTCAGAGAGGTAATAGAGGATGTCGTGTTCGGCATCCATCGGGTTGGTGGGTTTATAGGCAAGGTGGATGTTGTCGGCGGGCATGGCGTCGGTGTCGGCGTCGACGGTCACAACGAATGTGCCGGTGTTTTCCGCCCAGATTTCACTCCAGTTTTTTCCATGGAAGCCAAGGGCGTTGTAGCGCACCTGCACTATGGCAGTGCCGGGCGCCTTGGGGGTGAGATGTCCGTCGGCGTCAACCTCCACCACGGAGTTGTCGGGCTGGAAATCAGTGTTTAAGACTGTATAGTAGAAGTCAGGCTCCAGGAAATTGTTGCCGGTGATTGAGGCGGTGAGCTGCCATGTGCGTAGGTTCACGATGTCGTGGTAGCCCCCTTCACTCTTGAGGTTGAGCTGCCCGCGCTGGTTGATGTTGAGGTAGATGTCGGCATAATATTGTATCTTGCCGTCGCGGCTGCAATAATGCTCGGTGTGGGCCGACAAGGTGGCTTCGTCGACGGTGATGTCGGGTGTTTGGGCGGGTTTGAACCAGTCGGCGATGGTCATCGAACCGGGACGCGACACGCGGTAGGCCAGTTCCTTGGCCGTGGAGGGCACGGTGAAAGTGTGCTTTGTCATGCCGTCGGCTGTCTCCTGCGACACCTCGGAGTAGACGATGAATGGCGCGTAATGTTTATTGCCGGGTTTCTGCGTTACAGAGCAGACGGCATCGGAGGGAGCGGTGACGGTGACTGTGACGTCGGCACGGACAACCGTTGCCGTCAGCACCGTCAGTGCGAGTGTGAGTAGATGTTTTAGCTTCATAAAGTTTTTATTGATTGGTTGAAAATTCCAACAATTAAACTTCATGAAACCAGGGCGGCGCACGCAGAGAGTCCTATGCGGGCTGCACCTCCGCAAAAGCAATGGTTTTGACGGCGGGGAAGTCTTCCTGAGCGTTGTCGCGTAGCTTCGATGAAGATATGTGCGGAGATGCAGGTCTTCTGACTCAGCTCCATTTCCTGCACCCGCCTTCCCGGCCATCTTAGGCCAGTGGCATATCTGGTGCCGGTTCTCGGCAATGCTGTCGGATTTCAGCGGTGAATTACCGCCTGATATGGATGACAGCATTGCGTCGGAGCAACACAGCAGCGCGTCTGTCGGGGATTCTCACCCCGTTCCCTTGCGCCGTCTCTTTCGCGGCGCGGCAGACACCTCCGTAATCTGCCCGCAAAGTTAAACAAAATCTCCCTAACCGCCAAACCTTTCCCAATGCTGCGCGTCTAAATCAAAAAGAGGAGGGTGTCGAAGAAGGACCGCGATATGTGGTAGAAAAGAACTTAAAAAGTTGCAAAGTTCCCAATAAAATGATTATCTTTGCATCAAAATTAGGAATATGACCATTGCTGATTGGGTACGTCATCGTGATATGACCGGTAAACCATGCTTCTCTTTCGCTGAAGTAAGAGAAGCATTTCCCATGTCATCTGATAAGACTATTGCCAATTCCCTCAGTCGTCTGGTAAGTCGAAAATTATTGGCACTGCCGGCAAAGGGGTTTTATTGCGTGATACCATCGCAGTACGCGCTCCATGGAGTGCTGCCTCCATCCTATTATGTAAATCAGTTAATGACATATTGCGGAAAACCTTACTATGTCGGATTGTTGAGCGCCGCAGTCTTCTGGGGTGCGGCGCATCAGAGGCCGCAACAATTCTCGGTAATGACAGTTCCTCCCAAATTCCAACGGTCTAAAAACAGGAATAATTTATTGCTATGGTTCTATAGGCAGTCTATCCCGGAAAAATTTCTCCTTGAAAAAAACACTGAGACATCTTCGGTTAAATATTCCAACGCAGAATTGACAGCCTTGGATTTAGTTCAGTTTGAACAACATATCGGTGGATTGTCACGAGCTGCGACAGTGCTTTCAGAGCTTCTGGAGAATACGGAATTCAATGGAGCCTCAAATGAACTATTTTCTTACACAACGCTCCCCACCATTCAGCGGCTTGGATATATTGTGGATATTATACTTGAAGATAAGGTGCAGGCAGATGTTATCTATCGTGAAATGACTAAATATAGAAACAAGATTCAATATTGTTTTCTAAGCAATAGTCATAAGCGCGATAAGGAATTTGCCAACAAGCGATGGCGAGTATATGTAAACGTCGAAATAGAACCTGATGATATATGATACCAAGAGAATCAATTTTGGAATGGAATGAATTCCTTCCATGGCAAGACAAGGCTATGGTGGAGCAGGACTTGATTATCTCACGTGCTCTTGTGGCGATTTTCAGTGATGACTTCCTCGCTTCGCAACTTGCTTTTCGCGGCGGAACGGCCCTGCATAAGCTATATCTCAGTCCACAGCCCAGGTACAGCGAGGATATTGATCTCGTACAAATCACCGCGGGACCGATTAAACCTATAATGTATCGCCTCGGAGAAGTTCTGGAATTCTTGCCCAACCGTGTTACCAAGCAGAAACGCTATAATAATACCATGCTCTTTCGGCTGGAATCAGAGATTCCTCCGGTTGTGCCTGTCCGCCTGAAGATTGAAATAAACTGCTTTGAGCACTTCAATGAACTCGGTTTGGTCAAAGTCCCGTTTGAGGTCGACAACTCATGGTTCTCCGGGAAGTGTGAAATCACGACTTATAAACTCAACGAATTACTCGGCACTAAGTTAAGAGCCTTGTATCAGCGAAGGAAAGGTCGAGATTTATTCGACCTATATGTGGCATTGACCAAGGCGAATATAGACACCGATGAGATAATACGTTGCTACAACCGCTATATCGGATTCAGTGTGGCTCAACCTCCTACAAAAAAGCAGTTTCTGCTCAATATGGAAGAGAAGATGACCGACAGCGAGTTTCTTGGTGATACCGCAATGCTGCTTCGCCCCGAGTTGGATTTCAATGCAGATACAGCCTATAATCTTGTTCAAAGAGAGCTTTTGGTAAAACTCAAATGACTATCATTTTGCGGGGGATAAAGGATCGGAGGGTTTGAAGCACAGTCTCTAATGTGCGGTGCCGGATGAAATCTTTGCGTGTGTAGATCGAGACGCTGCGTTTTGAGACGAAGTCGCCCTCGATGGGTCGAACGTTTTCCCGCTGTTCGGGGGTGAGAAACTGGAGATGCATTTCGGGTATGATGGTGAAACCTCCGTTGATGTCGACAATCCTTATCAGGGTGTCGATGCTGCCGGCTTCATAGATATGGCGTCCGATGCTTCTTGATTTGCAGAAGCTGAATGCGCTCTCCCGCATACACTGCGATTCTTTCATTATCCACATTTTTTCATGCACCAGGTCGGCCGGATTGAAGGCTTTTATTTTAATAAGGCAGTCCTTGGCCATATACACATGAAACGGTTCGCTGTAGAAGTGCTTTTCCTCTATCTCCGGAGCGGCCAGCCCGCTGACGGCAATGCCGAGGTCTATCTTGCCGAGTCTCAGGGCTTCAACGATAGCTTCGCCTTTCATTTCGTTTACTGTAAGCTTGACGTGGGGATAGCTGCCTGTGTATCCCTTTATGAAGCGGGGCATAAGATATGGCGCTATTGTGGGGCCAACCCCTATTGAAAGCGGGCCGCTTACCTCTCCCTTTTGCTCGGCAACCGTCTCTTCAATCCTGGCGGCACTGTTCAGAACGGCTTCGGCCTGCCGAATGACGGTCTCGCCGATTGCCGTTGGGCGTACGCTTTTGTTGTTCCGTTCAAAAAGCCTTACGCCAAGCTCATCTTCAAGCTTTACAAGTAATGCGCTGAGAGTGGGCTGCGTGACGTCGAGCTCGGCGGCAGCCCGTGCAAAATTGCGGTAGCGGTCGATTGCTACAATGTATCTTAACTGCTGTAGTGTCATGATAAATAAATTCGATGCAAAGATAATTAAATTCTGTTGTCTGTCTATTATCCTATAGGTAATTTTGCAGCAGGAAAATCAAATAGATCGGATAAAAAAAATTGAACAGTCACTTGTTAAATGTCACAGAAAAGATTTCACAGATATTACCCCACGAAGAGCCTGCCGCTATATTGGATTCTGCTGGTTTATCTTGCCATAGGTTTCTTCTTTCCTGTCATCGGATTGCTGGCTCTTGTGTGCATGATCGCGCCGGTTGCCTTTGCCGTCAGCCGCGGACGGTGGTGGTGCGGCAACGCATGCCCCCGGGGAAATATGTATGACCGGCTCCTTGCGAAATATTCACCTCACCGTCCCATACCGGCTTTTGTAAGGACCTTCGGATTCAGGCTGTTTATGGTACTGTTCATCTTTACGATGTTTGGTGTTCAGATGTATTTTGCATGGGGCGACTGGAATGCCATGGGGCGTGTGTTCTGGAACATCATATTGATCACCACCATTGTCGGCGTCACTCTGTCGTTTATTTACGCTCCGCGCACCTGGTGCTCGTTCTGTCCTATGGGTACACTGTCATCGTGGGTCACACCCCGCAAAGCTCCTTTCCCGGCGGCTTTCACAAGCGTGAATGTAGCTTCCTCCTGCACTACAAAGTGTAAGAACTGCGCCAGAGCGTGCCCCATGCAGATTGCTCCCTATGAAAGCCGCGGCAACCATGCCGGCTATCTTCACCCCGATTGCATTAAATGTGGCAAATGCGTTGCCTCATGTCCCCTCAAGGTCGTAAAAATCAAACCTAACAAGATATCATATGATAGTTCTGAATAAAAATCTGTGCCCGCATGACCATGTGTGTCCCCTCATAAAACTGTGCCCTGTAGGAGCAATCGCCCAAGGGCGCGACGGCTACCCGACTGTAGACCACGACAAATGTATAGAGTGTGGCAAATGCGTCCGCTCATGTCCTAAGAAAGCTATGACAAATCAGGCAACCCGCTGATTTTCCCTCGCAAAAGTTGCCAAATAATACAATAACAAAACGGATGAGCCGCAGGGGCGCATCCGTTTTGTTATTGTATGACTTGTTTAATCGTAAACAAGTTTGTGGTTCCGGAGATTATTCGCCGGGGATGATTGCTTCAGAGGGGCAAACTTCTGCGCAGGTGCCGCATTCGATGCAGGTGTCGGGATCGATGTGGTAGATTTCACCTTCGGAAATAGCCTCTACGGGGCAGTTGGGGAGACAGGTGCCGCAGGCGACACACTTGTCGGTGATAACGTAAGCCATTTTATTTTAATCGATTAAAGTTTATAGATAGTGTCGTGACACTTTATTTATCCAGTATCGTCTGCAAAATTAGGTTTTTTCGCGTGAAACGACCGTTGCGGGGATGTGATTTAACAAAATTTAACTGCCGGTGCAACATCTTTAATCATCCTGAAGGTGTTGTACATATACCGGAGCTATGCTTTGGGCGGGGCGATGACGCGATTAAAGAAAAATTTCCTTAAACGTGTAGCTTTTCAAGAAAAATTTGCGTACCTTTGCACCCGATATAGAGCAGACAATTCAATTTACCCAACATATTTTTTCTACGATCATGACATTAGAAGAAGTAAAGAAAGCCCGTCTGGCCGGCGTTGAAGCCGACCTCAAGAAGTACGGCATCGAAAACGCCAAGGAAGTGGTCTACAACCCCACTTACGAGGAGCTTTTCAAAGAAGAGACCCTCCCCAGCCTCGAAGGCTATGAGAAAGGTGTGGTCACCGAGCTCGGCGCTGTCGACGTAATGACCGGCGTTTACACCGGCCGTTCCCCCAAAGACAAATTCATCGTACTCGACGACAAGTCGAAAGACACCGTGTGGTGGACAACTGAAGAGTACAAGAACGATAACAAGCCTGCTACCCAGGAGGCTTGGAAAGAGTGCAAGGAGCTGGCTGTCAAAGAGCTTTCCAACAAGAAACTCTATGTTGTCGACGGCTTCTGCGGCGCCAACAAAGACACCCGCATGGCTGTGCGCTTCATCATGGAAGTGGCATGGCAGGCTCACTTCGTGACCAACATGTTCATCCGCCCCACCGCTGACGAACTGAAGGACTTCACCCCCGACTTCATCGTCTACAACGCCTCCAAGGCACAACTCACCAACTACAAGGAACTTGGCCTCAACTCCGAGACCGCTGTGGTCTTCAACATCACCTCGCGCGAACAGGTAATCATCAACACCTGGTATGGTGGTGAAATGAAGAAGGGTATGTTCTCCATGATGAACTACTTCCTCCCCCTCAAGGGCATCGCATCGATGCACTGCTCGGCCAACACCGACATGAACGGCGAGAACACCGCCATCTTCTTCGGTCTCTCCGGTACCGGCAAGACCACCCTCTCGACCGACCCCAAACGTCTCCTTATCGGTGACGACGAGCACGGCTGGGACGACAACGGCGTGTTCAACTTCGAGGGCGGCTGCTACGCCAAGGTCATCAACCTCGACAAGGACAGCGAACCCGACATCTACAACGCCATCACCCGTGACGCTCTCCTCGAGAACGTTACCGTTGACAACAACGGCAAAATCGATTTCGCCGACAAGAGCGTGACCGAGAACACCCGCGTTTCCTATCCTATCGACCACATCAAGAACATCGTGAAGCCCATCTCGCACGGCCCCGCCGCCAAGAACGTGATCTTCCTGTCGGCCGACGCCTTCGGTGTTCTTCCCCCCGTGTCGATCCTCACCCCCGAGCAGACCAAATACTACTTCCTGAGCGGCTTCACCGCCAAACTCGCCGGTACAGAACGCGGCATCACCGAGCCTACCCCCACCTTCTCGGCATGCTTCGGCCAGGCCTTCCTGGAACTCCACCCCACCAAATATGCCGAAGAACTCGTTAAGCGCATGGACGCTTCCGGCGCCAAGGCTTATCTGGTGAACACCGGCTGGAACGGCACAGGCAAGCGTATCTCCATCCGCGACACCCGTGGCATCATCGACGACATCCTCAACGGCGACATCCTGAAGGCTCCCACCAAGCAGCTCCCCATCTTCGACTTCACCATCCCCACCGAGCTTCCCGGCGTGGATCCCAAGATCCTCGATCCCCGCGACACCTACGCCGACGCCGCTACCTGGTACACCAAGGCTGAAGACCTGGCTGCCCGCTTCATCAAGAACTTCAAGAAGTACGAAAACAACGCAGCCGGCAAGGCTCTCGTTGCCGCCGGTCCCCAGCTTCCCCAGAAGTAATAAACAGCTTCTAAAGAAGTAATCATCCGCTGCACATGCAGTGACACATAATTCAGGCACCCGTTGCGCCTCGGAGGCACAGCGGGTGCTTTTCCGTATATACGCCTCTTTGTGATGCGGGGGAGACAAATGGGGGGGGTGGTCGCGGAAACGGGGGATTATATCTACATTTCGGTGGAGTAGTCGGAGAGTTTTGTAACGCTAGGCGAAGTGACGGTGACGGCACAGTCGGCGCGGAATTTCTTGCAACCAACCGCGTCGACCTTGTTTTTCTCGACATACAGATGCCCGGCCGACAGGTTCATGCGTGTCAACAAATCGTTTATCGTCAGCATCGCCGGTGATGATGATGAATGAAGAGAATGAGGCGGGGGGGGGCGGTCTGCAACCGCCCTCTCGGGGGAATCACTGTGCCGTCACGGCGAGTTTCTGAGATTCGGTGGTGCAGCGTTCTCCCGACACTTTGTCGGAGATGGTGGCGCGGTAGAGATATATGCCGCGACCTACGCGGTGGCCGCCGTAGTCGGTGAGGTCCCATTTGATGGGGAGCGATTCAAACATGTCGCTGCGGCCTGTCTTGGTGGCGCCCCAGAGTCGGCGCCCCATCAGGTCGAACACCTCCACGGTGACGGTGACTTCGGCGTCGGGACGGTCGTGACTGACATAAAAGTTGGCATATTCCGAGGCTGGATTGCAGTCGGTGTACACGCGGTAGATCTGCGGGGCGATTTTGTGTGTTACCCAGAAATCGATGGTCTGCTCGGCTGAGTTGGGAGCGGTGTCCCACACACGCAGACGCAGCGAGTGGGGGCCGTCGGAGAGATTTTCGATAGGATATACTATGCTGCCGCCGTTGCGACCGTCGACAAAGGGGGTGAAGTAGTCGGCCACGTCGGCAAAGCTTTTTTCGCCATTGTCGAGGTAGAGGGCGATGGAATGGCCGATGCCGGCCGACGAGAGGTTGATCGAAAGATCGTCGGAGAACTCGGCGATGACCGTGGGGTTGGGGTTGACAGTGTCGCCGGAGCGGAATGAGGGATGGTTGAGATAGAACGACTCGATGACCGGGGGCACCGTGTCGGGGCGGGCGTTTTCGTCGATGCCGTAGACAAAGAAGTCGCGGTTGACGCCCACGGCCTTGCGGGCAAGGTCGGATGATGTACCCTCCTCATAGGCGTAAAGGTTGATGGCGGCGCTGCGGTAGTTATCGGCCACCTCCGAGGGCATAACCACCGGGAGGGTGAAACGGCCTCCGGTGACCTTGGCGTTGCCGATGAAGAGGCGGTCGCCCTGCGGTTTGTCGAAGGAGAACGGAACACCTGCCGAACCGTTGCCGAGTGTGGTGACGCTCTGGGCGGCATCGTAGAGGGTAGCCACCACAGTGCCGTTGAAGTCGGTCATCACGGCGTCGCCGGCGGCATTTAGTACGCGCCCCTCCATGGTGGTCTGCTGGCGGGCCATGAGGCATGGAGCATCCTTGGCGGGGGTGACGGGCACCTCTTTGCCGGCCACTTTGTCGATGACCACGCGGTTGGAGGGAATTGCCAGACGCATCGCGGGGTCGCCCATGAGCACGTAGCGGAGCTTGTTGGAGTCGGCTGCGGGGCGTCCGAGGGGATCGGTCTTGGTGTAGATGCGGTAGTCGTTTTTGGCCCGGCGGTATATTTCACCGAAAGTGAGGAGCCTTCCGTCGGTCTCGCGGGCGAGGAAGAAGCGGCCGAAAGCAGCGCTCAGATAGCCGTTGTTGGGGATGTAGACGGGACGCACGGCGGAAATGACTGCCGCCACGCCGCCGTTGGGGTTGCGGAAAAGGATTTCGGCGCCGGAGATCGTGGGGCTGTCCCATCGCAGGAAGTTGCAGGTGGCGGCATACATCACGGGGAAGCGGCGCAGATAGAGGTTGTTGAGGTCGGTGTAGTTCACGAAGTTCTCGGCCGTGAGCGATGTGGTGTTGGCGTGGCCTATGTAGATCCACCACAGGGCGCCCTCGTCGAGGGCGCGGAAGAGCAGGCGGCGGCCATCCTCGGTGCTGTTCGACACGCGGGGAAACTCGTCGATGTAGATTTTCTTGGAGAGGTCGGTGTGCCCGTCGTCGGCTACCGAGAGGAAATCCCAGAGCTTTTCAGCCTGGATCATGTGCTCGGCTTCATCCTCGTCGTCGGCGGTGATGAGGAAGTTGTTGCGCCAGTTGCCGTCGTCGAGCTTGCGGGTGTAGCGCTCGATTTTGTCGACGGCGGCCTCGGCCTCCGATGCCGAAGTGCACGGGATGCGCCCCACGGCTATGTCGAGTTTGTCTGATGCCGTGTTGGTGCCGCTGTTGTCCTGGAGAAAAGAGAAGATGTCGTCGGTGGTGTATGAGTCGTTGTCGTGCAGTCCGCGGTCGGTGAACCACGCCGGGAGCATGGGATAGTCGAGGCTTTTGACCTCGGGGGTGAGGCGGCGGTTGTCATAGGTGACACGCGACATGAACAGGGCATAGCGCAGGGGGTGCTCCGACACGTACCGGCGGTCATAGAGCATCTTCAGCAGTTTGCGGAATGCCTGTGCGTCGGGGGCGCCCGACGAGAATTCGTTGTAGATTTCCTGAGGTGTGAGCACCGCCACGGAGAGGGTGTCGCCGGGGAAAGTACGGTGAAAGTCGGCCAGACGGTTGGCCTGGGTGCGCCATTGCGGCAGTGTGAAAATCACCATGTCGGCCGAGGCCATTGCGTGGAGGTCCTGGTTACGCACCACACCCTCGTTGGTGGCCTGCATGAACTGCGAGGCGGGGGTCCATGCCGCGAAGAGGCGCGCGCCGCTGCGGCGGAGGCTCCAGGTGCGGCGGCCGTCGGCATCGGGCTGGCTGAGTTTCATTGCCGAAATGTCGGTGAGGGAGGTGACATCCCACACACGCAGGCCGTCGGCGCCCCCGGCCATAGAGTAGCCGTTGTTGCCCGAGCTTCCGTAAAAGAGCATCTGGCCGCCGTTGCCCACGTCGAGCAGACGGTTGTAGGTAATGGCGATATAGTTGAGGTTGGCTTTGACTACGGTGCCGGAGCATGCGTAGTCGATGCCTACAGTGGCCGTGGGGCCGTTGACTGTGACGGATTTGTTTGACACCCCTTCATAGCCGTGGGCATAGTGGTCGCTGTTGGCCGATATGCGGTCGCCTCCCGACGAGGGGAGCGCGGTGCCGTTGAACGTGTAGGTGAGCTGCGAGGGAACGGAATAGGTGTTGGCTATGAACGAAACCTCCATGCGGGCGGCTGTGTTGTCGGGGTCGGCGCCGGGGGTGGCGAGGGTAAATGTCTGACTCTTGTTGAATTTGAACGATTCGCCCACGAGCAGGTGGCCGGCCTGGCCGGGTGATTCAAGTTCCTGCTCATGGCTGACCATGAAACGCACCGAGCGTGCAGGTGAGCCGGCCGATGGATCGGAGAGTGTTGACTCGGCGGGCACCAGACGCTCGTCGCTGCCGTCGGCTGTCAGAAAGTAGTATCCTTTGACTGTGAAGGGGTTCTGCACGGGGCGATGGGCGGTCGATGTGGTGTTGGTTACCGACAGAGGGCCTTCGCCATAAAACACCACGCCGCGCCCGGCAATATACTCCGAGGCGGTCTGCGGCAGGTCGTCGATGTAGCTGTTGTCGAGGCGTTCGGGCAGACGGCGGGCGCCGTAGCCGTAGACTTTCACGCGCGAGGGGTCGCTGAAGCCCCACTGGCGCAACTGCTGGTCGGTGAGGCAGTACATGCCGCTCTGCGTCACCGACACCTTGACCCAATAGCCCGAGGCCAGACGGCTTGAGGCGGCGTAGAAGTCGGGAGATAGAGCATGCAGGGCGGGTATGCCCGTCAGCATGGCAATGACCGCGAAGAGTAATATTCTGAGGCAGGGGAATTTCATCGGGAAATGTGATTCGGGGATTTTACCCCTAACTGATAACGGCTCAGAAGCGTTTTTATTATCCCGGCGCCGGAGACAAATGGCCCGCGGGGTGAGTTTTAGCGAAAATTAATGCAGGCCGTTGGCTCAAACCCGAAAAAATTAGTTAACTTTGTGCATCCTACATCAAAACCCAACACAATAACACTCATTGAAAATGGCTAAAGTTATCATAATCGGCGTTGGGGGCGTGGGCACCGTGGCCGCCCACAAGTGCGCCCAGAACCCTGATGTCTTCAACGAAATCGTGCTCGCTTCGCGTCGCCGCGAAAAGTGCGATGCCGTGGCCGCCGCTATCGCCGAACGTGCCCGCAAGGAGGGCCGCAAGCTTCCCGAGATTGTCACCGATCGTGTCAACGCCGACTCAGTCGACGAGCTGTGCGCGCTGCTGCGCCGCCACAAACCCGACCTGGTGATGAATCTGGCTCTGCCGTATCAGGACCTTACCATCATGGACGCCTGCCTGGAATGCGGCGTGAGCTATCTCGACACGGCCAACTATGAGCCGCGCGATGTGGCTCATTTCGAGTATTCCTGGCAGTGGGCCTACCGCGAGCGCTTCGAGAAAGCGGGCCTGACGGCCATCCTCGGCTGCGGTTTCGACCCAGGTGTGTCGGGTGTGTTCACCGCCTATGCCGCCAAACATTATTTCTCGGCCATGGAGACCCTCGACATCGTCGACTGCAACGCCGGCAACCATGGCAAGGCTTTCGCCACAAACTTCAATCCCGAAATCAATATACGCGAAATCACCCAGAACGGCCGCTACTACGAGGATGGCAAATGGGTGGTGACCAAGCCGCTGGAATATCATAAGGAACTTAACTATCCGCGCATCGGTCCGCGTGACTCATATCTGCTCTATCACGAGGAACTGGAGTCGCTGGTGCAGAACTTCCCCACCATCCGCCGTGCACGTTTCTGGATGACTTTCGGCCAGGAATACCTCACCCATCTGCGCGTGATTCAGGACATAGGCATGGCCCGCATCGACGAGATCGACTATAACGGCCAGAAAATCGTGCCTCTGCAGTTCCTCAAAGCTGTGCTCCCCAATCCTCAGGACCTGGGCGAGAACTACACAGGCGAGACCTCGATCGGCTGCCGCATCTCGGGCAAGGACAAGGAGGGCAAGTCCATGACCTATTACATCTACAACAACTGCTCGCATCACGCCGCTTTCGAGGAGACCGGCATGCAGGCCGTGAGCTACACCACCGGTGTGCCCGCGATGATCGGCGCCATGATGTTCCTCACCGGCAAGTGGCGCAAGCCCGGCGTGCACAATGTGGAGGAGTTCGATCCCGATCCATTCATGGAGCAGCTGCCTCTGCAGGGTCTGCCCTGGGAGGAAATCGTCAACGAACCGCTTGAGCTTTAAGAGGTTGTATAATAATTAAACTCTGACTGATATATGGCACTTGACAAATATCATGAGGCTATAGGCCGCTCGCAGGTGACCGCCGACGACGCTCTGGTGGCCTCGGAGGTGAAACGGATCATCGACCGCGACCTCAAGGAGTGTTCCACCCCCGAGGTGTGGAAGATGCTTTTCAACTGCATCGACCTGACCACGCTCCGCGCCACAGATTCGCCCCGCTCCGTGGCCGATTTCACTGAAAAGGTCAATCTTTTCGAGACGGAGCACCCCGAGTTGCCCTCGGTGGCCGCCATCTGTGTCTATCCCAACTTCGCACCCATTGTCCGCGCGGTGCTTGAGGTGTCGGAGGTCGACATCGCCTGCGTGTCGGGCGGTTTCCCGTCGTCGCAGACTTTCCCCGAGGTCAAGGTGGCCGAGACGGCTCTGGCTGTCGACGGCGGTGCCGACGAAATCGACATAGTGATGAATGTGGGCAGTTTCCTCGACGGTGACTACGAGGGTGTTGCCGATGAAATTCAGGAACTTAAGGATGCTGTCCGCAACGCCCGTCTGAAAGTGATTCTGGAGACCGGTGCCCTCGGTACAGCCGAGAACATCCGCAATGCGTCGGTGCTGGCCATGTACTCCGGAGCCGATTTCATCAAGACCTCTACCGGCAAGGAATTTCCCGGCGCCTCGCTCGAGGCTGCATGGGTCATGCTCAAATGTATCAGGGAATATTATGAGCAGACGGGCCGGATGGTAGGTTTCAAGCCTGCCGGCGGCATCCGCACCACCGACGAGGCCGTGGCGTATTACTGCCTCGTCCGCGAGATTCTCGGCGAGAAGTGGCTCACCAACGAGTATTTCCGCATCGGTGCCTCATCGCTTGCCAACAACCTCCTCAGCTCGATTATCGGCACAGAGACCCGCTTCTTCTGATCCCTCATATTAGCCTGCGCATTTCTTATGATATTCTGCGCAGGCTTTTAATGATTTTTATCGGATATTCCGATAAAAAATGTTATATTTGCGGTCACACTTGGAGTGTAAATCACTTGGAGTGTATATAAAGACAGCCATAGATGAAAGAATACTGGACTATCGTCGACGACAAACATGCCGGCCCCTATTCGGCCGCTGAACTTGTGGAAATGGGCATCGGCCCCACAAGCATGGTCTGGACCCAGGGCTTGCCCGACTGGGTCGAGGCGCAGCAGATTGAGGAGCTTAAGTATCTGATCGATTTCCGTGACCGCAGCGGCGCAGCGGCGCCGGAACCCACTGAGAAAACCGTAGTGGTGGAAGTGGAAACCGCCGCTCCTCCCGCTCAGCCGGGATGGCAGCAGGCTGCTCAGGCTCCGGTCAACGCCGAGCCTTGCCCTCCGGCTTATCTGGCCTGGTCGATTGTCGTCACCATTCTCTGCTGCCAGATTTTGGGTGTGGCAGCCATCGTGTGCTCCTGTCTGGTAAAATCGAACTATAACCGCGGCAACCTCGTCAAGGCCAACAAACTCTCCAATGCCACGCAGTGGCTCATTATCCTCTCGATAGTTTTAGGGCTGATGATGATGCCTCTGCAGATCGCGTTCAACGGTCTGCTCAGCGAGTCGCCATTCTGACGTCGTGTCCGCCGCTCCCCGCCGCATTTCGCCGCTGGCAATCGTCGCTGCAGTCGCTGTGGCGCTGTATGCTCTGTTCTGCTCGGTCACGGGGCTGCTGCCGAGATGCCCGCTGAAGATGTTAACCGGCCTGCAATGCCCGGGCTGCGGTTCGCAACGTGCGTTTTATGCCCTCCTGCAGGGGCGATTCGCCGAGTCGTGGAGCTACAATCTGCTGCTCCCCCCGCTGTTGCTTTATACGCTGGCCGTGGTGCTCCTTCCGCTATTGCCGTGGAAACCGGCGCGGCGCATCCACAGTGCCTTGACGTCGGTGGGAGCCATGATCGGTCTGTTGGCAGTGATTGTGGCATGGTGGATAATCCGGAATATTCTCGGTATCTGACCGGTCGGCGGTCGGGAACCTGTATTAAACAAGCTCTAACATAATTTCGAACAGTTACCTATGAGAATTGCGGTATATTGCTCGGCGCGCGCCGACATCCCCGAAATTTACCATGACGATGCCCGTGCTCTGGGAGCATGGATCGGCCGGAACGGCCACACGCTGGTCTACGGCGGTCTGTCGCTCTCGATGATGGGCGATGTGGCGCACGCAGCGGCTGCCAACGGCGCCAAGGTGATAGGTCTGGTGCCGCGCGCACGGCTGCAACTGCAGTCGCCCGACAACACTGTTAGCATTCTCGTGGAGACCCTTCACGAGCGTAAGCAGATGATGGAGGAGAATGCCGACACTTTTGTGGCTCTTGAAGGTGGCATAGGCACTCTCGACGAACTGTTTGCGGCGCTTGCCTCCTCCACTTTCAGCGGCGAGCCGCGTCAGGTGCATCTGCTCGACCGCGACGGCCTCTATGAGCCGCTGCGTCTGCTGCTCGAAAAGATGCATTCCCTGGGGCTGGTGAATGTCGGCACGCTCGAATGTATCCATTTCCACGACTCGCCCGAGGCGCTTTGCACAGCTCTGGAGCGTCAGTCGCATATCTGATATTTCTCTTCCACCTTAGTTTATGAAAATCTACACACGCACCGGCGACACAGGCACTACTTCGCTGGTTGGGGGCAAACGCGTCAGCAAAGCCTCCGAACGTCTTGAAAGCTACGGCACGGTTGACGAACTCAACAGCTGGCTCGGCCTGCTGGCCGCCGACGCGCAGACCGATGCCTCGTCGGCGGTGCTCCTGCACACGGTGCAAAACAAACTGTTCAACATCGGGGCCTATCTTGCTACTGACAATTCCGACAATCCTTCGCTTGAGGCGCAGAATCTCAGCGACGCCGATGTGAAACTCCTTGAAGATGAGATTGACCGGCTCAATTCGCATCTGAAACCTCAGAGGGCGTTTATACTCCCAGGAGGGTGCGAGGCGGCCGCGCAGGCCAATGTGGCGCGCACTGTGTGTCGCCGCGCCGAACGCCGCATTATCGCCCTGACACGCGTGGCCGCGGTAGATCCCCGGGTCATAACCTATGTGAACCGTCTGTCGGACTATCTGTTCACTCTTGCCCGTTATCTCAACCATCTCACCTCAACCCCCGAGATTGAGTGGCAGCCCTGACGGTGCCTCTTCCATGTATACTTACAATATCAGCAACTTACAATAACAGCAAACCCAATGGAAAGCGTGAATGCCATCCATTGGGTTTGCTGTTGTTCAGTAACTATTCAGAAAGATGTCAGGCGGCGGTGTCGGCGGTGACACGTTCGAGCCAGCGGAGCATGGCGAACATCACGCCCATGGATATGAGGCAGACGGCCAGGAACACTGCCCATGCCACCCAGATGGGAGCTTTGTTATAGATCAGCGGGCCGATCCAGAGGAGAAGGTTGCCCACGGCGGTGGCGCCGAGCCAAAGGCCCTGGCAGAGACCCTGAAGGTGTTTGGGCGCAACTTTCGACACAAACGAGAGGCCAAGGGGCGAGATGAACAGCTCGGCCACGGTCATGAAGAAATAGTAGAGGATCAACACCCACCAGCCGGCCTTGACGATAGGCTCGCCCGCTTCGACCATGGCGCGGAACTCGGTGCCCGAGGGGTAGTTCTCGACGAGTGAGAAGATGGTGAGGAAGAGATAGGCCACGCCGGCCAGACCCATGCCTATGGCGATTTTCTTGGGTGTGGAGATGGCTTTGCCGCGGCGGCTGAGCGATGCGAAGATGGCCATGATGATCGGGGTGAGGACAATCACGAAGAATGGATTGACCGACTGCCAGATTTCAGGCGCTATGGCCGAGGTGTCGACAAAGTCACGGGCAAAGAGCGACATGGAGGTGCCGTTCTGATGGAACGAGAACCAGAAGAAGATGGCGATGCCGAGCACTGCGAAGAGTGCATACATGCGCTGGCGGATCTCCTTGGCCATGGCGGCTTTCTCTTCGGCTGTATATTTCACACTCTCGACGGCCTCTTTCTTGGCAGGTGTGGGAAGGCCTTTCTTGGCCCACAGGAAGATGCAGAGCGAGATGATCATGGCGCCCACAGATGCGATGAACGAATAGTGGATGCCGGTGTTGAACACATTGAGATACTCTGCACAGAACTCACGCAGCTGATCCATGCTCTGGCACCCCACGGATGAGGCCAGGGCGTAGAGCTGGTCGGCGTTGATATTGTTGGCCGAGTCGGTGACACTCAGGAACTGATGGCACATGGCGGGGAACTGGGCATTGTAGACCATGCCGTTCACGTCGAGCCACCATGAGCGGAGCATGGGAGCAACGAACGGAGCAATCAGACCGCCGATGTTGATGAACACGTAGAAAATCTGGAAGCCGGAGTCGCGTTGCGCCGAATAGCGCGGATTGTCATAGAGCTGACCCACGATGGCCTGCAGGTTGCCTTTGAAGAGGCCGTTGCCGAATGCTATCAGGAAAAGGGCTACGGCGGTGAGGGTAAGCAGCCAGGTGGTGTTCTCGGCTGTGGCGAGGATAGGAAATGCGAGCACAATGTAGCCGAGGGTCATCACTATGAGACCGGCGATGATGGTGCCCTTGTAGTTGCGGGTGCGGTCGGCGATGAGACCGCCTACGAGGCTGAGGATGTAGATGCCGGCGTAGAAGAAAGAGTAGATCAGTGCGCTGGTCTCTTCGCTGAGCCCGAATTTCGAACAGAGGAAAAGCACCAGCACGGCGTTCATGATGTAGTAGCCGAAACGCTCGCCCATGTTGGAGAGCGCGGCAGGAATCAGTCCGTGGGGGTGGTTCTTGAACATGGAATTATTTTAAGATTGAATGAATATTGAGTCGGGGTGGGTCAGACGGGTGACTTGCCTGCCAGCTGGAGCTCGCGGAAAGCGGTGGCATAGAGGCGCATCTGTTTCACCATGGCCAGCAGGCCGTTGGAGCGGGTGGGGGAGAGGTGCTCCGACAGGCCGATACGGTCGATGAAATAGAGGTCGGCGTCGAGGATTTCCTGAGGAGTGTGGCCGTTGAGCACATCGATTAGCATCGAGATAATCCCTTTGACGATGATGGCGTCGGAGTCGGCGGTGAACTCTACTTTCCCCTCGGGAGAGAGCCGGGCGTCGAGCCATACGCGGCTCTGGCATCCTTCGATGAGGTGAGAGGGAGTCTTGAGCGATTCGTCGATGGCGGGGAGCTGGTTGCCCAGGTCGATTATGTAGCTGTAACGGTCCATCCAGTCGTCGAGACCGGAGAGCTCGTCGATAAGTTCGTCTTGCTTTTCGGTGATGGTCATAGTGTTGTTCAGAATTTACCGGCCTCGCGGGCCAGAGTGTTCAGCACCACCTGACTCACGGCGGCGAGGGTGGCGGGGTCGATAGCCCCGATGTTGTCGCCGAGTGTGTGCCATGTGGGGTTGAATGAGCCGGTGGCCGGGTTGGCGTTTTCTATAATGTCGATGCAGGGGATGCCTGCGCGGTTGATGTAGAGATGGTCGTCGATCACAGCGCCGCCGCGCTCGTTGGGGAAGCGTGCCGACAGGCCTGAGGCGGCTGCCACGGCCCAGACTTTGTCGCAGATGGCGCGGGCATAGCTGTCGGAAATCATCTCGCGGTTGAAGCGGGCGTCACGACCGCCCACCATGTCGAGCAGGATGCCGTAGACGGGCAGATTGGCGTCGGTGTAGGGCATGTTCTCCACCCATTTCTGGGTGCCGAGGCACCAGCTTGTGTCATCGCCATCGGTGCCGGAATCCTCGAGGTCGGTCAGGAGGATGTCAACGCCGATGGAGTCGACGGGGTTGGCGCGTAGCGCACGCGCCACATCGAGCAGCACGGCCACGCCCGAGGCGCCGTCGTTGGCACCGTCGAGAGGTGTGGAGCGGTTGGCGGGATCGGGATCCTCGTCGGCGTGCGGACGAGTGTCGTAATGGGCAAGGAGGAGCACGCGCCGGGTGGCGCCGGGGTTGATGGAGCCGAATATGTTGTAGACGGTGCGGCCGACGCCGTCGGTGGTTGTCACTGCCTCCTCACTGACGGCAACATTCTCCACGCCCAAGGCGGTGAGCTTCGCGGCAAGCCATGAACGGCACTCGCGGTGAGCCTCGCTGCCGGGTGTGCGCGGTCCGAAGGCAACCTGCCGGGCCACGTAGCTCATGGCCGAGTCGGCATTGGCCACAGCGACCGGCACGGCAGCGGCCGAGTCGGTGTCGCGGTCGGTGTCGGCGCCTTTGCGTGAGCCGCATGCGGTGAGGGCGAGGGTGAGGAACAGTGCCGGGATTGCGGATCGTATCATTGTTTCATGAATGTAAACTCGCATTGCGACGGGTTGAGTGAATTGGCCACGCGCACTCTAACACCCTTCACGGCGGCATCCTCCCAGAGCGGGGCGATGTCGAAGGCGGCGTAGTAGCGGCGGTCGAACGTCGGGGTGTCGGTGGCGCGCTCATGCCAGAGAAGGAGCGTGGGCACAGCCTCATGCTCGGTAGCGGGGTCGAGCACCAGACTGAATTTGCGCGGCTCGGTGGAATAGGGGAGGCTCAGGCGCATGAAGATGCGGGGGCCGCCGCGCCAGATGCTCCACAGCTCGACGGGGTCGGCGTCCCAGCCGTCGGTCGAGGCGCCGTCGGCGAGCTTCCTGACTCCGACGTTGTTGATATAGGAGAACGAGCTGACCGACACTGTGCCGGGCTGGTAGGGCACGTGGCCGTCGGTATAGGAGTAGCCGGCCATGACGCACATGCCCGGATCCACATGCTTTGAGTTGCTGAGAGGATTGCTGCCGTGACAGGTGAGCACCACGGGGCGGTCGGCGTCGGGGCGCCAGAGATTGAGCACGGTCTCGGCGGGGCTGACCGAGGCCACCTCCACGATGTCGTAGTTCACGGGGATGTTGACCTCCATGTCCCCCTCGTCGCGGCATCCGTGGTGTGTCGCGGCCAGAAAGACAATCGCAAAGGAGGCGATGGCGTCCTTGAGATACTTTATTATGTGGCGGGAGCGTCTCATCGGCGGTGTATCAACGGTTGGCGGCGCGGTCCGATGCCGGCGCTTTCGTTTCGGGTGAGATCAGGCCGTCGGCTATGTGGATCACGCGGTTGCTTCTGGCGGCCAGCGACTCGTCGTGGGTGACGATGACGAAAGTGTGTCCGCGTTCGTCGCGCAGACGGAAGAAGAGGTCGTAAAGCTCGCGGCGGTTGGCCGAGTCGAGGCTTCCCGAGGGTTCGTCGGCAAGTATCACCGAGGGGTTGTTGATGAGCGAGCGGGCCACTGCGGCGCGCTGACGCTCGCCTCCCGAGAGTTGCGCGGGGCGGTGCGAGGCTCTGTCGGCCAGCCCGAGATAGCTTATCAGGTCGGATGCCCGGCGGAAGGCTTCGGTGCGGCTTTCGCCGCCGATGAGGGCGGGCATGGCCACGTTCTCGAGCATGGTGAACTCGGGGAGCAGCTGGTGAAACTGAAATACGAAGCCGATGTGGCGGTTGCGGAACCGTGCCAGCTGCCGCTGACCCATAGCGAGCACGTCGGTGCCGTCGTAGGTGACGCTACCGCTGTCGGGGCGTTCGAGTGTGCCGAGTATCTGCAGCAGTGTGGTCTTTCCGGCTCCGCTGGCGCCCACGATAGAGAGGATTTCGCCTGCGTTGACATCAAGATCCACCCCCCGGAGCACCTCCAGGCGGTCGAAACTCTTGCGTATGCCGCGCATGCTGATCATATTCTTCGTGGGTCAGGAAAGTTTGTCGGCGATGCGGTTGATGGCGTATTCGGGCCGCACGCGCCGGTAGAGGATATCGTAGACTGCCGAGGCTATGGGCATGTAGACCTCATACTCGGCATTGATTTCGTGGATGCACTTGGCGCCGTAGTATCCCTCGGCGGTCTGCTCCATTTCCATGCGGGCGGCGCTCACCGAGTAGCCTTTGCCTATCATGGAACCGAAATTGTGGTTGCGCGAGAAGCGGGAATAGGCCGTAACCAGCAGGTCGCCGAGATATACGGAGTCGCAGATCTGACGCGGTCGCGGATTCACGGCGTCGAGAAACATCTGCATCTCCCGGATGGCGTTGGAAACGAGCATTGCCAGGAAATTGTCTCCTCGCTTCATGCCGTGGACGATGCCGGCTGCTATGGCGTAGATGTTTTTCATCACGCCTGCATATTCGATGCCGTCGACGTCGGTCGAGGGTATGGCATGGCAGTTGCGGCTGCCGCAGAGCAGGTCGCCGAAACGCTGCGCCACCTCGATGTTGTCGCATCCTACGGTGAGATAGCTGGGGCGGTCGAGCGCCACTTCCTCGGCGTGGCAGGGGCCTGAAATCACCAGGCAGTGGTCGCGGCGGACTCCGAAGTGCTCCATCATGTAGTCGGTGACGAGCATGTTCTCGTCGGGCACGATCCCTTTGACGGCCGATACGATATGCTTTTCGGAGATGTCGGCGGTGAGTTTGGCCAGATGGCTCTTGAAGTAAGGCGAGGGCATCACCAGCACCAGCGTGTCGGCGATGCGCGCCACTTCGTTGATGTCCGACGAGAATGTGATGCGATCCACGTCGAACTGCACGTCGGTGAGATATGCGGGGTTGTGGCCCAATTGCCTGAACTCCTCTATGCGGTCGTCGCGCCGCATATACCATATTATGGAGTCGCTTTTCTTCAGCAGCAGCTTGGCAAGAGCGGTGGCCCAGCTGCCTCCGCCCATCACGGCCACGCGACCCGGAAAGTTGTTGCAATTCATGGCTTGACGATTTCGGTTACTTGTCGAGCCCTTCGGTGAGCACGGGGTATTTCTCACGGGCTGCCGCTACCCATGCCTTGATGTCGTCGGGAGCGGGATTTTTGAGCTGCAGCTTATATTTCTTGTTGATGCCCAGCAGTTCCTGCTGCAGCTTGCCGGGAACGGCGGCTGCAAGAGCCTCCACGGTGAGGAATCCGGCTTTCTGCACGGGGGCTACCCACTCGGCGGGCACGCCTACGGCGGTGAAAGCTTCCTCTTTGTCGCGGCGGGCAATCTTTTCGGGGCGCATCTGCGGGAAGAGCAGCACTTCCTGAATGGTGGTCTGTCCGGTCATGAGCATCACCAGACGGTCCATGCCGATGCCCATTCCCGATGTGGGGGGCATGCCGTATTCGAGAGCGCGGATGAAATCGTGATCGATGATCATGGCTTCGTCATCGCCCTTCTCCGAAAGGCGCATCTGCTCCACGAAGCGCTCATACTGGTCGATGGGGTCGTTAAGCTCGGAGTAGGCGTTGGCCAGTTCCTTGCCGTTGACCATCAGCTCGAAACGTTCGGTGAGCTGGGGGTTGTCGCGGTGACGTTTTGTCAGGGGCGACATCTCTATCGGGTAGTCAATGATGAATGTGGGCTGGATGTAGGTACCCTCGCATTTTTCGCCGAAAATTTCGTCGATGAGTTTGCCCTTGCCCATGGTGTCGTCAACCTCGATGCCCATGCCGCGGGCAGCGGCGCGCAATTCATCTTCGGTCTTGTCGTTGATGTCGAAACCGGTGTGCTCGAGGATGGCGTCGCGCATGGTCACGCGGGGGAAAGGCGCCTTGAACGAAATCACGTTGTCGCCCACCTTCACCGAGTCGGTGCCGTTGACTTCGAGGCATATACGCTCGAGCATCTTTTCGGTGAAGTCCATCATCCAGTTGTAATCTTTATAGGAGACGTAGATCTCCATGCATGTGAACTCGGGGTTGTGTGTGCGGTCCATGCCCTCGTTGCGGAAGTTTTTCGAGAACTCGTAGACACCTTCGAAACCGCCCACGATGAGGCGCTTGAGGTAAAGTTCGTCGGCGATGCGCATGTAGAGAGGTATGTCGAGGGCATTGTGGTGTGTGATGAAGGGACGGGCCGATGCGCCGCCGGGAATCGGCTGAAGTATCGGGGTTTCCACCTCCATGTAGCCATGCTCGTTGAAATAGTTGCGCATGGAGTTGAACACGCGGGTGCGCTTGATGAAAATCTCCTTTACGCCGTCGTTGACCACAAGGTCGACATAGCGGCGGCGGTAGCGCAGCTCGGGGTCGTCGAACGCGTCGTAGGTGACGCCATCCTTGACTTTTACGATGGGGAGGGGACGGAGCGACTTGCTCAACACGGTTAGTTTCTGTGCGTGAATGGAGATTTCGCCGGTCTGTGTGCGGAACACGTAACCCTCCACGCCCACGAAGTCGCCGATGTCGAGCAGCTTCTTGAACACGGTGTTATACATCTCCTTGTCTTCGCCGGGGCAGATCTCGTCGCGGTTGATATAGACCTGGATGCGTCCGTTGGCATCCTGAAGCTCCATAAACGAGGCCTTGCCCATGATGCGGCGCCCCATCACGCGGCCTGCCACCGTCACCTGGCGGCGGGGACCCACAGGGTTCCCCTCGGCATCGGTCTCGGGATCGACGAATGTGGATTTGATCTCATCGGTGTGGGCATTGACGGGAAACTCTGCAGCAGGATAGGGATTGATACCCATTGCGCGCATCTGGTCAAGCGATCCGCGGCGCACAATCTCTTGCTCGCTCAGTTCAAGTATATTCATCGCACTGAAATATTTCGTGAAACTATTATTTTATTGCACTCAGGCATTACTTTGCAGCTAAAAATACGCCTAACTGCAAATTTATGGCAAAGTTACAAATAAACCGTCAAATCCCCAACATCTCCTCCATCAAATTCCCACCTCAAAATCCCCTACACTGCCTCGATGCAACATGGATTAGGATAATCAATTCAGGAGTTTCGTGACTTCGGATTTAAGTACCGGTAGATGTCGCATGATAATTCCCCACATAATGTCATCAGTTACACTGTCGTAACCATGAATGACATAATTACGTGTATCCACGATTTTTCTTGCTGCTGTTATCTCAATTTCCGGCGCGAGTTGCAACAGCCGGTTCATTGCTTCTCCGATTATGGTTATGTTGCGTTCGACGGCGCGACGCAAACACACGTCCGAAAGATATGTGTCATATCGTTTGGGGCGAGTTTCAAAAAAAGACTCTATTTCCAGAATGGAATTTAAAATATCTTCGAGAGTCTTGTTTATTTTACGCTCCATAGCAATCTTCTGGTTTCGTCAACTTCCGTACGGAAATAACGGTTTTTTATAGATTTGTTCACTACCATATCAACTTTGCGGCCAATAACGGCTTCGATTTCATGAATAAAATCGAAAAAATTGTCTGCATAGTCAAGTAAGTCGATGTGATTGTCATCGAAATCGACCAGAAAATCGACATCGCTGTTGTCGTTGAAACGGGGAGTGAGAATGGAACCGAATACCCACAGTTTCGCAACCTTGTACTTTTTGCACAGGGCTATGATCTTGTCGATATTCATTTCAATCAGTTTCATGTGGCAAATATAATCATTTGTAATGATATAACAAAAAAGCGAACTTGGATTTTGCTCCAAATTCGCCGTTGGTGGAGTACAGCGGACTCGAACCGCTCACCTCGACACTGCCAGTGTCGCGCTCTAGCCAGATGAGCTAGTACCCCGGTTTTTGCGATGCAAAGTTAGTGCTAATTTTTTGATTCTGCAAATTTTCACCGCAATTTTCTGAAATTTTTCGGTAGATATTATGGATGTGGATGGATAATAGGTTGTTATATAATGTGTTGCGGGGTCAGCTGGTTATGCAGTCGTGAGGGATGGCGAGGGTGAGCATGGCGGGGATGCCGCAGGAATCAATCTGGATGATTGAATAGAGGCGTGGCGGTGTGTCGGCGGGGACGGGGAGGAGTACCGTGGAATCGGGTGTGGGATTTCCGACGGGGATTTCGTGAGGGAGCGGAATGTCGGCGAGGTTGAGACCCGGGATGCCAGCAGCTTTGTAAAGGGCCTCTTTTATGGTCCAGGCCCACAATGACATAGGCCATTGGCTCCAGGCTTCCATTTGCGTGGGGGAAAGGAAGCGCGATGCTATCTGGCTGAGCTGACGGCGGCGGTTGCCGGTTTCGCAGTCGATGCCGATGTTGTGGCCGGCTGGGCCTGTGGCGAGTGCCACCATTGCTGCACAATGGCTGATGGAAATCGATGGCCAGGGACCGCCGAGCGGGGTCGGGGGAGTGTTGCCATCGGTGTCGGGATCGGAAAGAAAGGGTGCGCCTGAGCTATAATGCCCGATTCGGGGACGTTCGCCGTAGGGAAAGGCTTCGCGCAGCAGGCGTTTGATTGCGGCGGCCTCTGCTACCCTCCTTGCGGGGCCGCGTCCGGCGGGCGTGTCGGGGAGAGAGGTGGCGTAGACGCGCACGCCGTAGTTGTTGAATAGAAGCAATTTAAGACTGGTGTAATGGAATAGGGGAAAATAAGAGTATAGGGGTCAGGCTGTCTGGGTATCGGGCATCACCTTTATTCGGATTGAGCAAATGCGGTGATGGTCGATTTCGAGGATGAGGAATCTGCATCGGCCATAGACCAGAGGTTCCTTTTCTTTGGGGAAATCGCCTTTGATGGCGAGGAGCATTCCGGCAAGGGTTTCGCAGTCTTCCGCCACGGGGCGGTAGTCGTCGGGATCGAGCCCGGTGATGCGGAAAAAGTCGTTGAGGAGAGTTTTGCCTTCAAATATATATGTGTCGTCGGGCAGGCGGCGGTAGGTTTTCTCCTCTTCGTCATATTCGTCGTTGATGTCACCGACGATTTCTTCGAGTACATCCTCAAGGGTGACCACACCCTGGGTGCCGCCGAATTCGTCGACAACGATGGCGATGTGGATTTTGAGCTTTCGGAAATCTTCGAGCAGGTCGTCGATCATGCGGGATTCAGGCACGAAATATGGCTTGCGTATCAGCGACTGCCAGCGGAAATCGGGGTCGGCGAGCTGCGGAATGGCGGGGGTGCCGGTATTGCCGTCGCCGGTGGCCTCTGCGGCATCGGCTGTGACATCTTTGGCATCGGCTGTGGCGTTCTGGGCGATATAGGGGAGCAGATCGCGGGCATAGAGTACACCGCGTATGTCGTCCTGCGACTCGCCGAAGACCGGCATGCGAGAGTAGCCTTTGTCAATGATCACTTCCATCACCTGAGCGAAAGTCATGTCGGCGTCGAGACCTGTGATGTCGACTCTGGGAGTCATGATAGCCGAGGCGTTGGTGTCGCCGAAGCGGAGAATGCCCTCAAGCATTTCCTTGTCGGGGCGGCTCTCCACATCGGTGATTTCGAGCGCCTGCCCCAGCTCGTCGGTGGTGATGTTGCGGCTCTGGCGTGTCACCACTTTCTTTAGGATTTTGCCCGAGCGGACGAGTACCGACGACATGGGCCAGAACAGCCGCATGATGGCGGTGACGGCCGGCGCGGCGAAGCGTGCCCAGCGCACCGGGTTGGTGTTGGCGATGAGTTTGGGCAGTATCTCGCCGAAAAGAAGGATGAGGAATGTGAGAAGAACGGTCTGCAGGAGGAAATCGGCCACCGGGGAGAGGTTGGCGAAGAGCGCGCTCAGGGCAAAAGAGGTGAGCACGATGATGGTCACGTTTACCAGATTGTTGGCGATGAGAATTGTGGCCAGCAGACGTTCGGGCATGTCGAGCAGGCGACGGATCGAGTCGGAGCGTTCTCCCTCCTCGAGCTCCTCGGCCTGTTGCGGGGTTATTGAGAAAAATGCAATTTCGCTGCCGCTGACAAAGGCCGATATGCTCAGGGCAAAGGCCGCGCAGCAGAGGGCCACAATCTGGGCGACGCCGAAAACGGCGGTCTCAGGTGCGGCCTGCATAAGTATCATCAGAGATGGCAAAGGGTCTATATCCAATTTCTCTATTTCTTATTTTGACGCAAAGTTAGCGATTATTTTGCAGAATCTCAACAAAAAAGCGCTCTAAGGGTTCATGATGTTCAGAATTCGGAGAAAGCGAAGGGGAGCAGAGAGCGCACCGACGGCAGTCTCACCACTTTGTCGGCGGCTGCGAGGAGAACCTCCACGGGTGCTCCGCCTAGTGTTTCGTATTCGAGCAGAGCCTGACGGCATGCGCCGCAGGGAGCAATCGCTCCGGGGGTGAAATTGCCGTCGGTGCCTCGGGCGGCGATGGCGATTTTCAGAAACCGGGTCCCGGGATATGCGGCATGAGCGTAGAAACATGCGGTGCGCTCGGCGCATGTGCCTGAGGGGAACGCCGCGTTTTCCTGATTGGCGCCGGTTATAATCTCCCCGTTGTCGAGCAGGATGGCCGCTCCCACGCAGAAATGACTGTAGGGAGCATAACTGCGCGAGGTGGCTTCCCGAGCCATATTCACCAGGCGGCTGTCGGCATCGGAAAGCTCCCGCAGGGGCATTTCTTCATAGGTAATGCTGATATGTTTCTTTTCCATAGATGGGTTGCCGATGGGTTACGGTTCGTAAAGATAGCACTAAAAATCGGAAAAATGAGTGAAACTCGTCGAAAATTTTGGTGAATCGGGCGTAAATGCTTAATTTTGTGCTCCCGAAGAATACCACCGAAAAAAATAACAACAATCATAATCCATGTCAAAAAAAGAACAAGCAACTGAATCGGGTCTGGAGCAGGTCAACGACCGCCTCACCGAGATGACCACCAAGGTTCAGGACAACAAGAAGATCATCAGCGTGGTTTCGTGCGTGGTGATTGCCATAGTCGCCATTGTGCTGGCTTATGTCTATTTCTTCCGCGGCCCCGCCATCACCAAGGCCAACGACTCGATCGGCGCCGCCGACCTCTATCTCGCCCAGGGCAACGATTCGCTTGCCCTCGCCACCTACGAGAATGTCGCACAGAACTTCAGCTACGATGCCGGCAACCGCGCCGCTCTCAATGCCGCAATTCTCCTTTATCAGAAAGGCGACTACAAGAAAGCTGCCGAAATGCTCGAGAACTACGACGCCAAGGATGACATCATCGGCGCCGGCGCAAGCTCGCTCAGAGGCGACTGCATGGTGAACCTCGACAAACTCGGCGATGCCGAGAAGTGCTACAAGGAGGCCATCAAATGCAGCGACAACAACCCCGCCTACACCCCCTTCTTCATGCTCAAGCTCGCCCGCGTCTACGCAGCCCAGGGCAAGCACGCCGATGAAGCCGACCTTTATAAAGAGGTGATGGACAAATATCCCACCTACGGCCAGATGGCTCAGATCGACGTTGAGAAATACTACGAGCGCGCCCGCCTCGAAGCCGAGCAGGGCAAGAAATAACTTCAACCTTGTAACCCATATCATGAAAGGCCTCCCTCCCGGCTATAAAATGCCGGCCGGGGCGGCCTTTCATTGCAGACTCCACACTCCGGACAAGCCGGAGCAATTCTGACAGGAAAGAATTCTGAAATGTCAACAAACACCATCGACAAACCGCGGAAGGTGACAACCGCCACCCTCCGGAAAATGAAGGAGTCAGGCGAGAAAATCGCCATGCTCACTGCCTACGACTATACCATGGCCCGTCTGGTCGACGGAGCCGGCATGGATGTGATTCTCGTGGGCGACAGCGCCGCCAACATCATGGCCGGCTACGGCACCACCCTGCCGATCACACTCGATGAAATGATCTATCACACCTCGTGTGTGGTGCGGGGCGCCGAACGCGCTTTCGTCGTGGCCGACATGCCCTTCGGCACCTATCAGGGCGATCCTGTGGCGGCACTCCACAATGCCGTGCGCATGATGAAGGAATCGGGCTGCGAGGCCGTGAAAATCGAAGGCGGAGCCGAAATCCGCCAGTCAATGGAAGCCATACTGTCGGCCGGCATTCCCGTCATGGCTCATTTAGGGCTGACACCGCAGAGCGTTAATAAATTCGGCGGCTACGGCATCCGTGCCAAAGAGGAGGCCGAGGCTGAAAAGCTGCTCTCCGACGCCCGGCTGGTTGAAAGCCTCGGATGCTTCGCCCTCGTGCTTGAAAAGATCCCCTCTGAGCTGGCCCGGCGCGTGGCCTCGGAAGTTAAAATCCCCGTGATAGGCATCGGCGCCGGCAGCGGAATCGACGGTCAGGTGCTGGTGTGTGCCGACATGCTCGGCATGAACCGCGGTTTCAAACCAAAATTTCTGCGACAGTATGCACAGCTGGCCGACAGCATCGAGGCCGCATGCAAACAATATATGGCCGACGTGAAATCTGTCGATTTCCCGTCGGAAGCCGAAAGCTATTGAAAAAGTAATTTGCTAACGACGCCGGCCGCTACCTGTGAGGGCAGCGGCCGGTCTTTTTTATTTTTATTACTGTCCGCTAAAGTTTTTTGAGCAGTTGAAAAATTAGGGCTGGCACCTAT
>OHFV01000287.1_pt1 | contig 35603 bp, 73 predicted proteins | sample 1567611 | NCBI WGS metagenome assembly OHFV01 (sample SAMEA3879532, study PRJEB24766) | human gut metagenome | biome: human-associated habitat; feature: feces | place: USA | collected 1985/1987
TGTTCGCCCTCTACGCTCTCTACCAAACGGATGTGTTTGCCCGCGCAGCGAGTATGTCAGGTTCCTTCTGGTTTGAGGGCATCATGGAATATGTGTGCTCCCATGAGATGAAGCGCAAACCTGACTGTCTGTATTTTTCTCTCGGAGACAAGGAGAGCTCCACCGATAATCCGATTTTGAACGTTGTGCAGCAGAATACGCAGGAGATAGAAACACTGTGCCACGGGAAAGGCATCGAAACCACCTTCGTACTGAACAGTGGCAGCCACTATCAGGCGTGCAACAAGCGCACAGCGGCTGGCATTCACTGGATATTAAATAGATAAACCGACAAGGAGATAAAACGATGGATACTGATAATTTTCTGCTAAATTGTCCCTTTTGCGGTTCAGGATGGATTGAGCCTGTTAAGGTTTTAAATAAGTCAAATAAGAATAAATTTTATATCAGATGTATGAATTGTGGTGCGAGAACCAGAAATCAAAGTGTGATTACTGATGCTATTGCTCTTTGGAATAGGAGAGTTTAATTATGAATCGTGAATATAGTTACTGGGAAGAAATCTATAATGCTTATGGGGAAACAGAAAAATGGATGTGTCATAACTGTGGACACGGTGTAAATTGTGCTTCAAATTTCTGTCCTGAATGTGGTCGAATTATGACTGGTTGCAAAAAAGATGGTAGATATACCATTGCATTTGATTATGAGAGGTTTAAGAATTATGACTGAAATGCAGAAACTTGACAAATATCTAACTGAACATAATATTAAACATACCTATAAACGTCGCTGGCCTAATATGGAACAATCCTTCCCTGAATACCGAGAAGGAAAACGTCACGATGGTGGTTATCAGATTATGGCAAATGGCGACAACGGGGAGTATCTTTGGGACGCAATTTGCGGTTATGGTAGCTTTGGATTTGAGACTGGCCTAATCGAGATTATGGGGTGCATTGTTCCAGAATGTGTTAGCGACTCTGTAGAAGGTCATTTGACCGCTAATGAAGTAATTGAAAGAATTGAAAAATATTATGCCAGCAACGGGCTGGTTATAAATAATTGAAAGGAAATAGATTAAAATGGATGAGAATAAAAGTTTGGAAATTGCATTAGGTAAGCTATCATTGCAAGAAAATGATGTTATAGTTGTTAAATTTAAATATGGGAATTGCCCTGTCGATAATTTAGCTAGATTCATGGACGCTATCAGAAATATTTCTCCGTGTCCCGTTATTGCTATACCTGATAATTTGGATATCGGGGTAGAAAATATTGATAGAGTTATTCAATATCTTGAAGATATGAAGAAAAATTAACTATTATAGAAATGAGTTGACTATTTATTGGCAAATATTAAAAGAAGCTATGTGCATAGTCTAGGGAAGAGCACTGATGATGTTACTGGCAGTTGTTTTGAATTAGTAACTACTAGCGGCGATAGAGTGCTAATTGATTGTGGAATGAAACAAAGTTCAGACGATTTAAAAGATTATCGAGATAATATTGAAATAATCAAAAATCTAAAAATTAAACGTCTTGACGCAATAGTTCTCAGTCATAGCCATATTGACCATTCTGGCAATATTCCTGCCGCTTTTGCAAATGGCTTTACAGGCATAGTATATATGCCTAAAAACTCAAAAGACATTGTTAAATTACTTTGGTTAGATTCCGCAAAGATTATGCAGCAGAATCAACAACTATTAAAAAAGAAGGGCAATGTAAGTGGCAAGCCAACCTATACAGCGGAAGACGTAGAAGTTGCCTATAACCATATTGTAGAATGTGAATTTAATCAAGTTATTGAAATCTCTGAAAATCTGTCTTTTCAATACATCCATTCAAATCACATTATTTCTTCAAGCCAAATTATTTTTTATGTAAAAGATAATGGCATAACGAAAACAGTTGGTTATTGTTGTGACCTAGGAAGCCCAAATATTCAAGGCACATATCTTGACCCGTTTGAACCTATTAACAGAGTTAATTTGTTGATTGGTGAATGCACATACGGTATGCAGTTAAAGACTAACAATAAGAAAAATAGAAATAAAGACAAAGAAAAAATCAAAACTCTTATTGAACAGGTCAATGAAACTGGCGGGCGTTTAATTATTCCTGCATTTAGCCTGAATCGCTCTCAGGATATTTTAACCGTTCTATATGAGTTATTCCATGACGATGAAGAGTTTAAGATGCCAATTGTGTTTGATGGTGTTCTATCAATGGAAGTCTCAAAGCGGTTTGAGGATTGCATAAATTACAATAAAGAACTCTGGAATAAAGTATTCTCTTGGGGAGCAGTTGTAAAGGTTTCTGATTGGACTGATAGTCTTGCATATCAGAATTATACATCGCCACAAATTATTGTTGCATCTGGTGGTATGCTCAAAGGAAGAAGTACGGCTTATGTAAAGAAATGGTTGTCTGACCCAAAAACTACTATTTGTTTAGTTGGATACGCTGGTGGTGAGGGTAGCGTTGGATACATGATTCAAAGAGAAAAGGAATTTCCTGTTATCAACATTGATGGGTCTAAGATTCAGAATAAAGCCCATGTTATTTCTTTAAATTCCTTCTCTTCTCACGCGAGTCATGCTGAACTATTGGAATATTATAGTTCCATTGAATGTGAAAAAATTTATTTAGTTCACTCACAAGAAGACCGAAAGAAAGAATTTAAGCCATTACTTGAAGAAGAGATTAGCAAGAAAAATCATACTACGAAAGTAGTTCTTCCAGACTCTAAAACGAAAATGTATCTATAAATAAGAAAATAGCCAATATACTTTTGTATATTGGCTATTTTCTTATTTATTTATTTATATTTTCAAAATCGTACAAACGCATCCAAATAAATCCACCAGAAGTTTTGTGTTTTCCACTTAGACAATCGCTTATATTTCTTGAGGTTATATTATTTTGACTTGCTGCTTCTTTAACAGAGTTATATTCTTCAATATATTCCATACTTTTCGATAACTTAACGATTGTTCTTTTCTTTTTTAATATTTCCTTTTCTTTTGAGCAGTCTGGTTTTATTCCATTTTCCTTGTTATATAAAGCAGTCTTTATCATGTTGTTTATTTGATTGTCGTTTAATTTATTATACTCTAATTCTGTAATCCAAAAATATCCTTCTGTAATATAGATTTTGTTTCTTATTGCGTATGAGATAAATGGATGCCGTAATCCTGTTTTTCTTGTTACATCTCTAATTGATGGATATATCCCAATTACTTTTCCATTAAAATCTATCTGAACAACGCTACAACCAGAAGATTTAATTTGTCTTTCACGTTTCGTTCCCCATTTTGAATTTTCGTCATTAGTAACCCATTCCAGATTTTCGACACAATTATTTGTTTTGTCCTCATCAATATGATTTACTTGTGTTTTATGCTCTGGGTCTGGATTTGGGATAAAACGGAGAGCGATTAAGCGATGAAGTCTTATTGTTTTGTCACATTCATTCTTCTTTAGATATATACTCATATATCCACCCGAATCTGGGAATGGCGTTAAAAGACAGCCACCATATAATGTATTTCGACCTAGTGCATCTGTCACAATTCTATCAAGGCTTCTTGCTCTTCCTTTGTTAGAAACCTCGTACCATCCAGTAAAATCGACACCCTTAACGATGCCAACATCTCTCCACTCTTCACCCTCTAAATCTATGATTTCTTCTTTATTTTTAGCCATGAAATAACTCCTTAAATATCATAATACCAAAGGGTATAATAACCCTTTATAAATATTATACCATACTTTGCTCCAAATTGCAATACTTTTTCTAAAAATATTTTTATTTTTTTTCTATTGACAAGCCCTACTCTTTTTGCTATAATACAATCAGAAGAAAAAACAAACAGAAAGGAGTGAGAATTATCTTTACAATTTCAAATGGAGATTTTTATATTGCACAATTCTCTACTGGGTTGAAACCAGTTCGTACAAAAGAAGAAGCAATTCAGTTCAAAACTTACGATAAAGCAAGTAGTTTCATGTTAAATATGCCGAAGTCTTTTAAGAATCTTGGCTATCATATTGAAGGTGAAGCCGAAATTGTTAAAACAACGCAAACACAAACGTGTTCACAACAAAATCATTCTGAACATAAAAAGGTTATTGTTGAATATGATTCTAGTTATATTCGAGGAATTGAAAACCAGATTTGTCAAATAAGCGATTTTATATCTGATTTAAAAAATAAAAGACAAGAAGCAGTTGAAATTGTTGAGAAATGTGAACGAGAAATTTTTGACCTAGAACATAACGCCGAATTTTATAATAAAAACGCTTGTGAGGGTTATAAAATGTGGCGCAAGCTAGGAGAAACAAGGCGAGAAAGACGCAGAGCAAAAGATTTGATTGTAATTGTAGATGCAATTCTTGAAGATAACAGCTTTGACGGGATTCTTAGTCAGAAAACATTGAACCGGATTTCTGGATTAGAAAGCAGAACTTATTCCATTCGTGAACTTGATGATATTTTCCCAGACTGAGAGGCATGAATATGATTATTGGTATTATTCTTCTTATTGTAATTACTATCTTTCTTGTTGCGCTTGTTATTGGATGCTGTAAGGTTGCTTCTGAATCCGATATGGCTACAGAGCGAGAAATTAAAAATATTGACGAGGTGTAATATGTTTATCTATACTGTCTTTCTTAAAGAATACTTAGAGTCAACAGCAATCGTTACCCACATGAAGTCTTTTACGTCTTATCCTCCTGCTGAGGCTTATGCTCAAGAATTACAAAAAGGTTCATACGGTTGTGACACAGATGTTTGTGTTGTTATGAATGACCTTTATTAAATTGAAAGGTGGTTATTATGGAAGATAAATATGTCGTATCTGCGCCAGACCAAGAATATACCAAAAAATTTCTAAAGCAAATTCGTGAAGAAGATTTGGTTATTTACGATGGAAAAGCTTGTCATGCTGTGAGAATTATTCCAAGAAAATATATGAATCCATTATTTGAAATTCTTGGAGAAGATGATGGAAATTTGTTTAGTTATGACCACCCTATTAGGTTTGATTTATACTGGACTGATGGGCTGATTAAACAACTTGAGAACGCTAAGAAATATTGGAATAAAATCAAAGATACTTATAAATACGATTGAGGTATGATATGGATATTATTCGTAAAATGAACAAACAAACTATCTTTAATGATATTGCAAACGGTGATTGCTTTGAGTATAATGGTGATATTTATCTTAAAGTCGCATCGTATGAGTATATGAATATTGGTACAAATAAGATGGTTAGTTTGAATGCTGTTAATTTGACCGATGGTTATATCACTTCACTTGATGACAGTATTCCTGTTAAATTTATTAGAATGCGCGTTGAGGAAGTATAATTATGGAAGATGATAAGAAGCTCTGTCCTCTTAAATTTATTGTTAAATCAGACCCTTATGGTGGTTTTTGTAACAAAAATAGGTGCGCATGGTATTGTGAACGCACAGGTGATTGCGCTGTGACGGATATTGCAAATCATATTAGATTGGTTGCAAATATTGGCCTAAAAGTAGAGGATAAAAATATTCTATGAATAGTGAATGCTGGTGTGTTATATTTGCTGTTAACGACAAGGTTCAAAACTTTACAACCTGTTATAATACAACCGAAAATACAGTTTATGAATATTGCAGAGAAGAGGCTGATAGGTATAGTGAAGAATCTGGAAGAAGTCTTTTCAACACTCAAATCCTAGACCCGGAGCAGAAAATGGTAGAGATGTATATTGGAGAAGACTATTACTGTTGGGTATATTTTGTGTATGATTCTCAAACAGATTTTAGTGATTTAGACCGTCTGTATCATTCTAAAACTGATGAGTCTGTTATTAATTCTTGGGACTAATGTAAAATAGTATTTTAGTTAAGTCACAAAATGCTGTTTTTATTGATTATAATTTAACGTAGGTACGTTATTTTTAAGGAGATAATATGGGTAATAAAACACTGCTTGAGAAAATTTATTCCGCTTTTGGTTTTTGGAAATATCGTGAAAAGACAGATAATGGAACTTACGATGTATTTTACTGGTGTTGCCTACCTTATGGAAAATTTTTCAGAAAGTTTGATTTATTTAGAGTAAAGGTGTGATTTCAGTGAAAAAGAAAGACGAAGATTTTATTGAAAGTCTTTGGTGTAAACTTCGTAACACACAAGATGATAAGCTTCGAGCATTACGAGATGGAGACAAGCACAAGTCTACCCTTCTTGCTGGTGAAGTAAACGGAATGCTATGGGTTATTAAAATGGTTGAGGATTATTTGAGTGATTGAAATTTAACAAAATAATTTTAAAACCCCTTGACTTTACTAATTTTCTGTGCTATAATACTTACAGAAACGAACAAATATAAAACAAAGGAGTAAGTATTATGACCATTAAAGATTTTCGCAAGCTCTGCAAGGAACATAACGCTATGGATTATGCAATGGTTATTGCTAATAGCAGAGCGAAAGAAGAATATCCTTTTACTGCCAGAAGCCTGAGAGTAAATAGTGACCTCGAAAATGTCGAAATTCATTTCAGCATGAACAATAAGTTGGTAGATTATACCAACGATTACATGACGGTTGAGGAATTTTTGAAGTGGGCTGGCAGTTTTAGGAACTATGGCATCAAGATTGTAGATATTTCTTATACTTGGCTATGCAAATCTGATGTCAAATTCTGGGATGAAGACAAAGTTGTTCAGCTCTACTTTATTTAATAAGGAGTAAGTATTATGCGTATTGGCAAGCCTGAAAGCAAGGATAATCTTAGGTTTCAAGATATTAAAGTTGGTGAAACATTCCGTCCTAAAGAGTGTTGGACAGAAGAAGACGAAAAAGAAATCTTTATCAAGATTCGGGAAATTTGTGACAATTCTGGTGTATACGGTGGAACTACTTATAATGCTGTAAATCTAAGAAATGGTCAGCCTTATTCTTTTGACACAAGTATTGGTGTTAATTATATTGATTCCTATATTGAAGAGGTGAAATGATATGCGTATTGGTAAGCCTGAAAGCGATGAAAAAGGATTTGTTAGATTTGAAGATATCGGAATCGGATGTTGTTTTCGTGAATATGACGATTGGAACAGTGACGAACCTATTTATATGAAGACGAATTGTTTTTCTGTGGATATCGGTAGAGATAGAAATGTCGGTTATAATACCGTAAATCTGAAAACTGGTAGAATGTGTGGGTTTGAAGGCACAGTTAAGGTAGAACTGTTGGCTGACGCTTATATCGGAGGAATTGAGTAATGCGTATCGGTAGAGAGTATAAACCTTGTGAGCTAAAATTTAAATCTCTTAACATTGGTGATGCGTTTTATTACGAAGGGGAATACGATGAAGGAGATTATCTTTATATGAAAATTCAGCGTATCGAATATGGTGCAAGTGGATTTCGTGACATAGAAAAGTACAATGCTGTAAAGCTTGAAGATGGTTCTCTTGCATTCGTAGAGGATGACGATACTGTTACAATTGCAAACGTGCATATTGAAAAAGATTAAGGTGTATTATGAAGATTAAGTCTATTGATGATAGCGCAATCACTTTTGATAATGGTACGGATATCACTTTTGACCATGTAGCAGATTGTTGTGAATATAACTATGCAGCATTTGAAGAGATTGATGATTTAGCAAAGAATTTTGAGTTTTCCGAAAATCTAATCTTTGAAGAGGTTCCAGATTCTGGATTTCGTTTTGGTAACAATCCTCAGAATATGGTTTTTGTTCCTTGTTATTCAGAGCAGAATGGTTATTATAGTAGTGATGTGAATATTTACTACAATGATAAGCGAGTGCTAAATGTTAGCTGTGATTGGATTGATGCGTAAAAAAATAAAATTAGGTCTTGACAAGGCTTGATTTTTGTGGTACAATACTTATAGAACAACAAAGGAGAAATTGAAATGACTCGTAAGCGTTTTGTAAAACTTCTAATGTCTCGTGGTTTTACTCGTAATGCAGCAACATTTCGTGCTCGCTTTTATATTCCAAGTATGTATAGCTCTTATTTGGAATGTTACAGAGTAATGGCTGGTCTTGATTAAAAAATATTTTGAAAAATTTCAAAAAATCTATTGACAAATCACATAATATGTGATACAATATTTATAAAGACAGGGAGGACTGCATAGCAAGTAGAAATCTGATTCGCGGCAGGATTGATAAACTACTATGCAAACTCTTGGAATGACAGATGGGTTCTTTACAGTGCTTCTGATAGCCAACTGTAAGGCAGTTCGATTCTTGCTTGATTCTAAAAACTGTCTTTTATATATGGCTCTGTGCCGCAGCCAGCAGACGGGTCGTTCTCAAAAAACGAATTTCGTGGGCGCACATCCCACCAGAGCCACCAATTAAAATATCACAATGAGAGGTGATTGTTTGAGAAAAATAGATAGATTCACAAAAGAAGAAATAGAACAAATATGTAAAGAGAGCAGCTCCATTTCAGAAGTTGCAGAAGAATTAGGATACGCTAAAGAGAGTAGTGCAGTAACGGTAGTATCTAATTATATAAAAGATAATGATATAGATATTTCTCATTTTACCGGAAGGGCTTGGAATAAAGACAATTTCGATTATTCAAGATTCCAAAAGGGTAAGAAAGTGCAAGGCGCTAAGGATGCCTTAATACATTTAAGAGGAAGAAAGTGCGAAATATGCGGCAACGCAGAATGGCAAGGAAAAGAAATCCCATTAGTAATTCATCACATGGACGGAGACCATCTTAACAATGAATTAAGTAATTTGCAACTATTGTGTCCAAATTGCCATGCACAAACGGATAATTATTGTGGCAAGAATATAGGATGTGACAGAAAATACACAGAAGAGCAATTCGTAGAAGCACTAAGAAATACACCAAACATAAATCAAGCATTAATTTCAATGGGAATACATTATGCCGCAAGGTGTTATTATGAAAAAGCTTATGAGTTAATTAAAAAATACGATATAGACCAGTCAAAAAATAAAATTACGAATCCACAGAGGGAACGTTCATCTTTAACTGTTAATGGAATTTCACATACAAAAAGTGAATGGTCAGATATTCTTGGAATAAGACCAGAGCTTTTACGTTCTTATACAAGAAGATATGGGGATAAAAGCGTAATACAATTAATAAAAGAATATATAGAAAATCCATCCAAAGAAAATGAAACATTTAGTTCGTTTCGTAAATCGTATATGAGCAAAGAGGGAGAGCATGAATGTCCTATATGTGGGAAGAAGATACAAGGAAAGAAATATTGTTCTAGTGAGTGTGCTCATATAGCACAAAAAAGATGTACTATACCAGATAGAGAAAAATTAAAAGAGCTTATTCGTGGCACAAGCTTTCTTAAAATTGGAAAAATGTTTGGAATTTCAGATAATACAGTTCGTAAATGGTGTAAAATGTATAATTTGCCATTTAAATCATCTGATATAAAGAGATATACGGACGAAGAGTGGCAAGTTATTTAATATATTTTGTCCGTTAGCTGGTGTGAACATTAAATAAGCTAATAATACCGTGAAGTGGTCAAAAGTCTCTCGTAGATAATGACCAGCCAGAGATATAAAATCTGGTTCTCCCTACTCTTTAGAGTGTAGTTAGACAAGCTGATGGTCTAGCGAACGAACGGCATCCTGAAATAATGGATGAAGATGGGACAATGGCATAGCGATATGTCAGGCAAAAGCCGCAGGACGTTGCGAATCCTGTTTTATATGTGTGCATGGCGAAATTGGAAGACGCGCCGATAGTCTAGCTACAGTGGTAGGAATACCGTGAATGTTCAAATCATTCTGCACACGCCATTGCCTCCTATGGCAAACATAAATTAAGCTTCGCATATTATTCCTAGCTCGTCCAAAAGATGCAGTATGACTTTGTAAGCTGGGTAGTAAACAAGTTAATATCTGCCAGTATTGACTTGTTTATGTGTCTGTGTAGCTAAATTGGTAAAGCACTTGCCCTCCAAGCAAGAGATTTTGCGAGTCCGAACCTCGTCACAGACTTAGGTCTTACCAGATAGACCTTAAAAAGAATCTGGACAGACAGAAAGGCAGTTAGATAGATATGGTATTTAAGTGGTTGACTTATGAAAAGGATTCTAAGGGTGACGGATATCATGAAAATTGGCATTTTGTTGACAACGTGAAGGAATCGTCTGTTTATTGGAACGAAGAACTTCGTTGCACTTGTGTCCATGTTTCAATTGGAAATGACGAAGGATGTGTATACCCAATTTATAATGCGGCTTTCCTTCTTTCTGATTCCGGCAAGACAATTGAGCGTATTAAAGCTCCTGATTGGGTATTAAATCAGGTACGCGAAAACTCTCAACCTGTACCTGTTGAAGAAGAGTCCGATTCTTAACTGACTTGCACTTTCGTGTACTCAGTGTAAAAATAAAGTACACATTTTATATGCCTCTTTAGTACAATGGCTAGTACACGGGTTTTGTACTCCCGGAATATGTGTCCGATTCACATAAGAGGCTCTTGTGCCAGATTCGTATATCGGTAGTACAAATGATTCGTATTCATTTAGGACAGGCTCGACCCCTGTATCTGGCCCATTGCGTATCGCAATACGCAAGTTCCTCCATTTGAGTTTGAGTGCGGTTTGTAGTAAATTATGCCCGTAATTTATTACGTTCTCTTGTGTGTTCAGAATTAAAATAGAATACACTTTAATATGGTGCTATAGCTCAATTTGTAGAGCAGTTGGCTTATAACCGACAGGTTCCCGGAGCGTGGCCGGGTGGCACTCCCACCAATCCCCAAAATGTGAGATGGTATCAAGAACAGATTGGAGATTAACAAAATTGCTTGGTAAAATTCGTCTTCTATCAAGCAATTTTATATCACGCAATAGCATAAAGTGCACTTTTCTTCCAAGAATTGTTGTCAGTAATGTGCTGGGTGTCCATCCCAGAGATGTGGTGCAAATCCGCAAGCGTGAAACGGGAAGTTCTTTAGAAATTGTTCTTCACCTTAAAGAAGAAATGTGCTCCGTTGCGTTTTATTGGGTTTAGGTTACGAGAATACGGATAAATCCATAGCTTGCAAGTGGGTCTTTCCATTTCTTCCTCTCTGCGGATGAAAAGAAATGGACTTATGTGGAACTTTAGCATAGGGTACAATTCTCTTACAAGGTTACTTCGCCGCTTCGGCGGCATTGAACAGAGTGATTGCGAGTAATGCGCTTCTAGGATTCAGAAGAGACGCTGGTGCGATGCCAGCAAGTTCCAAACGTACTGTGGGAAAGTCGAAGCAACCCCTAGCACCCACGAGCTTAGTACACTCAAACAAAGAAGCGGTTGTTCTCTATTTTTCTTGTTGGTTTTTAAGAGCTAGTAAAAATCAGCTACTTTGCAAAGGGGTTCGTTATCTGTCCTCTGTTCGCAGAAATAGATGACATGGGTTAAATTGTGTTGATATTACAGAAAAGGTATTTCTGGTATGATTATCGTTGTTTACGCTGTTCATATTCTTTCTTGTGCTGGTTCCCGGAACTATTGTAAGGACGCTTGCAAAAGTATACACAAGCCAGCTATTATATGTGATTGTAGCTCAGTTGATAGAGCATCTGACTTTTAATCAGAGGGTCGTTGGTTTAAGTCCAATCAGTCACACCACAATAAACCAATCTAACGAAAGAAGGAATAGTTATAATGGCAGTTGATTTCTTTGGAAACGAAATAAGTGTTGGCGATGAGTGTGTATTTATTGAGCCAAATTATAGTGAACTAAACAGCGGAGTTGTGGTAAAGATAACTCCATGTGGAGTGACAGTAGAGTTCAAAAGTCACAAAGGTCATATTAAAACTGTTTCGAGAACGAGTAATCAAATTATTTGTAAACGATAATTTAATTCAACATGGATAAGATAATGTTGGTCGCGTCTAAATTGATAGACAGGGAGGAATTTAACATGAGAAAATTTATCGCTTCTGTTGTAATAGGTCTATTGTGGAGGGCGTTGGCTGACTAAAGGCTAATGTCAAGGCTTGGTGAAGTAGTCTAACACGGCTGGACGCAGTTTATCACAGGTGCGAATCCTGTAGTCTTGAGAGCTATCTAACACTCGTTTGCTTATACTAGTTAAAGTGAAGAAGTTAGGAGTAGAGCAGTGTTGCAACACTGCTCTTATTTTTTTTATTAAATTTAAATATACTATTGACGAATGGCGCATTATATGATATAATACAAGTAGAAAGTGAGGTATAAATAAGGAGTAGACATTATCAAGAATCCAGATGGCACTTTTAAATTTGAGAAGCCATGTTGGATTGAAAATAATCATTTTTATTCTAAGTATGATTGTGAACATACTTGGGGCATTGATGCGAATGGGAATAGATTTCATAACTGTGATATCTGCTCTCACAATCTGTCCAATCATTGCTGTGAAGTACAGACTAATATTGCCAACCTTGGAAAGAATGCTTATCCAATGAGTACAGCAGTCATCAAGTGTGAAGCTTATGACCAAATTGAAGAATTGAATATCATTCACAATATGGATGAAATGGTTATGTTTATAAATCGTACTCTTAATTTCCTTGGTGGTTGGGACGCTTGTTGCAGCTTTTATGGCTTTGAAATTCCATCAGACGAAAATGGCTATGTAACTTCTACCATTGAAGAATACTATAAAAATGGTGGTAAATTTAAAAATATTCCAAAAAAAGACGAGTTTCCTGTTGTGATTTATTTCGACTATCACTCTACCTGTTATGATGCGTTGGAGTGGATTAGTATTAAAGGTGAGCTAAATGGATAAGTTTGTTTGTATCAATGATTATTATGATGATATAGATTGCGCATTCGCAACTTTCTGTATGGATAAAGAATATTTTGGTAAGATTCAGCCTGATGGAAGTCTTTCTGTTGATTCAAACGATATAGAAGATGTAGATGAATGGCTTGGTGGTACACATTCGTTCCCGGATGGCGTATGGCAAATCATTTTTGAAAAATGTGAATAAAAATGTTGTTTTGTTATTGAGGTAATAATATGTTTTTGTGTGGATATAGTGATGTTTCTGGTGTATCTTTCGATACCACGAAAGCAGTTAAGCCAAAAGACCCGTTTTGCATCCGAGACATTAGCTGGATGTTTGTTGTCCCAGACAAACGCAAAAAGAGTGGTGATTTTAAAAAATTAAAAATATACTGTGTTGTGTTAAATTCACTCGATAACCCACAACCATATACTCTTGTTAAAACTGGTGGCAATACTTGCGATGTAAAGCTTGTTGGTAATGATTGGCATATCAGTTATAATGTAAATGATTACTATGCGACATATTCTACCCCAGATACGTTTACGCTATGGAACGGTTATGGTGTTTGGCCTATCGCAGATAGCACAAACAATTATTATCCAGATTATAATAAAACCACTTGACGTATCTGTTAAATTATGATATAATACTTATATAAAAGGAGATACAAAAATGAAGTTCTCAGTAACAGCAAAACCTAATATGCCTTGCGTAGACGAAGAATTTATCGTAAACGGAAAGAATGCAGAAGTATCAGATTTTGGTCTGGTATATAATCACGGTGTAGGAAATATGAATTGTTGTGAGTCCATGCGCTTTGAACCTATTGAACCAACAAACAAGGTTCTACGCAAGTATCATATTAATCTTGACGAGTATGATGAAATTTGCAGTTACCTTGCTGATAAGTTTACTATCGGTAAGTGCGATATTTGTTTTAAGTAAGGAGAAACCTATGTTTAATATTGGTGATAGAGTTGTTATAAATTCTAAGATGGGTAATAATATTATTCCGATTATTGGCACTATTGTTGAAAGGTTTGCTGGTCGTGAAAATTATCATAACGGAGACACGGAGCTATGTTATAAAGCAGTATCAGATAATGGTGAAATGTACAACAATGAATGGGATTATTATTTTAACGAATTTGATGGAGATTATGATGGTCTTCTCGCAAGAAGGATTTTAATGCATAAAGAAAACATCAAGAGATTAAAACAAAAAATTCAGCCAGATATTCAAAAAGAAAAGAAAGCAATTAAACTTTTGCAAAAGCAACTAAAAGGGCGCAATTGACTGAGGTATTACGATGAAGGTTAAAGAACTTTTGAAATTAATTAGCGACAACAATATTGATGGAAATACAAAAATTAAAATTGCAAAAAGCGTTCAAGATGGTATTTATAGCGGATATTCTGAAAGTTCTTGTTACGATATTAAGTTTTACCCTGAGAGTCAATATAACGAAGATGACAAACTCGTGTTCTATATTGTGTAAGGTGGTTTACAATGACTGTTAAAGAGTTCTATGAGATATGTAAAGACAACGGACTAGAAAACGCTCCAATGTTAATCGAAGAAAGTAGATATGATGAGAAATTTCACGACATGGTATATTTTCAATTTGAACCGTTCAAAGTAGACTTTTACAAAGCCGACCCAAATGACCCAGACCCAGATGAAGAGAAGGTTGTTTTATATGTCTAATAAGAGACAAGACATCTATCGTGGTCACAAAGAAAAAGGTATGTGGTGGTTAGACGAGTTTGAGCATATCTATACATGTTGGGCAAATCACAGAAATAATTGGTCAAAAGCAAAAATATTTGAAAAGCGTTATGCCAAACGTAGAATGCGTCAGAGTCAAAGAGATGAAATTCAACAAGAGTTAGAGGATATGGATAATGACAATTGAAGAACTATATAAGTATGCTGTAAAGCATGATATAGAAGACTACGATATCTGGTTTAATTTCCTTGGTGAATATCAGTGGGAGAGTGGCCCAGCTCGTTATATTAACGAAGAAGAGATAGACCACGAATGCAAGAAGGTGTTTCTATGACTATCAAAGAATTTTATCAGTGGGTTAAAGAAAACAATATCGAAGACTATGAGCTATGTTATAACAGAGACGCGGGTGGCGGCTCTGTTAAGGCTGTTTTAAGCGATATTGAAATTAACGATAAATTTAAAGAGGTAACTATTGGATGACTATTAAACAGCTTTATGATTGGGCGTTTCAAAATGACGCACAGAATTTCGATATCGGAATGGTTAATCAAGACTCTCTTGAAATTGACTGGATTTCGACAAAAGACCTTTTTATGAATAAGCAAGAGATGGAGGTTATTGTATTGTGAAAGCAATTAAAAAGGGCGCAGACCTAATTTTTACTTGTGATGACGGCAAGACAGTCAAATATAATCTAAATACTGGTGTTTGTATCGGTAAAAATGGTAAACCTTGTATGTATCTCAACAGTCAGCTCAGAGGTTATAGTGTTGATGAAATTGCCAATTCTTTTGAAGACAAGAATTTTGGTAAATTTATTAGTCATGTTGCATGGAAGTGTTCTAGGAACGGACAGAGTATTCAAAACATTGGCACTGTATTTCAGAGAATGGATGAGTACAAAAGAGAAGAACAGATTTATTCTGCTGGACTAACTCTCGCTGGTGCTTCTGGTAGCGATTATTTTAGAGGGACTATTAACGAAATTCCAAAGGGCCTTGTAAAGATTTTACGAGAAATTAAAGAAGGTGTCAATAATGTAAATATCGGAGAATACAAAGCTCATCCTGACGCTTTTAATTACGCATTTAACCATGAATTTATTTCTCTCTCAAAAAGAGATGCATATCGGTTCTTAGTATATGTTTGTAGTATTTGGGATAGAAATGAACATCGTTATACATACGGTAACAAATTCTTTAATATTTGTGAAAGATATGGCTATACTCCAAAGTCTCTGTTAAATTATATTGATTATCTCGTAACATATGAGGCTATTTCTCCTGATTATCCTTCAAAAATTCTAGGGGAAATTGACGACAACTGTAATATGCTTTCTCAAATGTCTGATAAATACGACAGATATCCACGTCATTTTCTAACTTCTCATCAAATTACAAGTCGTACTTACCAGCGTTGGAAGCAGGAATTTAACGAAGAATTGTTTGCAAAACGTGTAAATACAAAGATGGAAGTAACCATTGGAGATTACAAGTTTATCTATCCTAAAACAACCAAAGATATTAAGGACGAGGCAGTTCAGCAGTCTAATTGTGTTGCAAGTTATATTGATAAAGTAATCGGCGGTTCTTGTGATATCATTTTAATGCGTAAAAAGAATGATGTAGAAAATAGCCTTGTTACTGTTGAAGTCCGCAATGGCAAGGTTGTACAGGCAAGACAGCGTTTTAACGAGTCTGTTAATGAGTCTGAACAGAAGGCTCTCGATAAATACGATGAATTTCTCTCTAAACTAAACAACAATAAGGAGTGTGCTTAATTATGCTATTAGTTGGTTCTTATGTTAAACTTACAAAGAAACCCTACGAATCTTTCCCTGTTGACACTACTATGCTAGGTAAAGTTATTCAGATTGAAAATGATAATATTCTTGTTCATTATCCTATGATGAACATGGCTATGAGCTTTGACGAGTATACAAAGTTTTTTGCCGTTGTTGAAGTCCCTAAGATGGAAAAAGAAAAATCTAATAAGCCTGTGTTTACTGAATGGGAAATTTTTGATAGTTCCTTTGACAAACTCGATGATGCTGGAATTAATCATTATCCTTATGAATACTGCACTAACGGCAAGGTTGTAAAAGTTCGTAAGCATTATCTTCCCGGTATTAAGAAAGACTGTGAAATTCTGGTTGGTAAGGCATCTTGTTACAATGAAGACGTTTTTAACTTAGAGAAGGGTATCCGTCTAGCTTACGCTCGTTGTAAGACGAAGGAAACAAAGGAGAAGATTAACAAATTGGGTCAGAAGTTAAATTATTACGCTCCTGCTTTTTGGATGGAGTGATTTACAAACTATGAATATTAATATCTCTTCTGAATCATCTCTTGTTAAATTTTCTGAGTTAAAAAGTGGTGATGTGTTTCGGTATCTTGATTGTAACTGTATAAAGATTTATGACCCAAATGACTATGTAAATGTTGTTCTGCTATCTGATGGTGGTTGCCGATGCTCTTACATGGGAAAAGATACCATGGTTTACAAAGCTAAGTCTGCTAATCTTTCCATAATTTTTTAACATCGAAATTTTAAATTAAACTATAATTGAAGGTAATTTACAAACTATGATTATCAATATTCTTCTCCTTCTCATTTGGATAATTATTCTATTTATTTGGGTTCATAATCTCATAGTCGATAAAGACCATTCTGCAATCTTCTGGATTATTATTTCTATTATATGGATTATTATTGAAACCTTCTGTATTCTCAGCTATCTAATTCCTCTATCATAATCTATTATTTACAAACTCTCTTCTATTAAGGAATTACAAACTATGGACATTAACATTATCTGGCTTATTATTTTTCTTTTCTTATTTTCATATAATCTCAAAACTACAATTTCTTCTCTTTCAACTCTCAACATTTTTCTTACATCCCTAACTTTTCTCTGTTCCATTTTACAAACTCTTGATATTTTTATCCCCTATTACGCTACTAAAATCTAAAATATTTTACAAACTCTGCGCCTATAAATACAAAATACAAACTATATCTACAAAATTTTGATTACAGTTATATTTACCAAAAATTTCAATCAAAATTTTGTATCAAATACCATTAACTAATTTTTAAAGCCAACTGCGTAAACAGTTGGCTTTTATTTTATCCTGCTCTCAGTCTATTTATTTTTTCTCACACCACCATTTACTCATTCTGCAAATTTCTATTGTCTACAAACTGTACGTCATACACGAACAGTACACGTCAGTGGTGAGTGTATGACATATTACTCCCAACTCTACCACCATTCTCCCAAAATCATACTCCAATCCCAAGCTCTACGAGCTTAGAATCTTCCCTATCGGTTAGATTTAATGGAATAGATTTTGTTTAGTACAGCCATACAAAACTGTAAATTTAACCAGAAATGTACTTCTGCACACTACATTGAGCCAGCTCATCCATTAGAGCGGCTCAGTTGTATCCTCATTCCAGAACAGCCGATAATTAAAAACAGATTTCCCGTAAATATTTTCCAATTTAACCAGAACTTTTCCCATACCGGAAAATAACTACACCATTTCCGTTTTTATCTGTATAGGCAGAAATGTCTCACACTGAGATTATCGGCAAGAAATGCAAGGTCACATAAAGCAGAGCGCAGACCTTGCCGACAAAGCTAACACCAGAAAATCATATCCTTTTATGTTTTCGCGACATCAAGTAAACATAGTTATCCTGCACTAACTATATTATAATACCATTATATATATACTAATACATATATACATATAATAATTTATAATATACATAGAGATACTATACCAAGTTTTATCTATGTTTTCTTTTCAAAGTCCTTTACATAAATATATCATACTTCACACCAGATGTCAACAGCAATTTTCGTTTTGTCACAAAATCGTGATTTTAGACTCCACTTTTGTTACTACCAACTATCCTACTAGGTTTATGCCTATACCAGAATTTAATTATCAAAATAATTACTAGCGCTCCACTTCTACACGTCACATATACACCAGATAGCCCACTTTATTTTGTGTATGTATGTCTGGACTTAATTATTTTAATAGTCAGCTCGCTCCCGCTTTTTGTGTCTGCGTGTGTAGAGCTGGGCTTTTTATATGTATACTGGGTTTGTGGGTTAGTGTAATGAAACTAGTATTTGTCTATTTCATACTAGGATATAGGGTTTATAGGATAATAATAACTATTAAAATAATTATTCCATCACTTCCACCAGATACAGTAACAACCTATAGTTGTATACTCACAACAAAAAATATTCAAAAGAATTTTCAAAAAATACTTGACTTTTGTTTCGTCTTCGTGTATACTTATGCCAGTTCAAACGAAACACACAAAACATTTTGGAGGTAACAAATTATGCGTATTAAGGGTTTTAGCTTCTCTGAGGGCAACAGCAAAATGCACCGTGTCGGCTCTTTCTCTGTTCTTCCTGTCACCACTTGTGCAAAGAACGCGCCGTGTGCAAAAGATGGGTGCTATGCTTGCAAGATGGTTCGGATTTATCCCAGTGTGCGAAAAGCATACACTGATAACACCGTTGCATTGATGCAAGATAAACGCTATAATGAATTTGTTAAGGCTTGCGACCTGTTTATTGATATGAACGAATATCGCCTGTTCAGATTCAATGTTAGCGGCGACTTTTTCAACACGGATTATTTGCTTGCTTGTTGTGAGATTGCAAAGCACAACCCCGAAACTAAGTTCCTTGCATTTACGAAACAGTTTGAAGTTGCAAGCACTGTTATTGCAATGGGTGAAGTTCCCAGTAACTTTAATATCGTTTTTAGCGCTTGGAATGATTTTCTTCCCGAAAACGAAACTTCCGTTCCCATGGCATATATGGACGACGGCAAACACGCTGATTTAGTTCCAGATTATGCTATTAAGTGTAATGGTGATTGCCAGCATTGCAAGAAGTGCTTTAATCTGAAAAATGGTGAAGCGGTCAAGTTTTCAAAGCACTAAAACAAAATAATCAGAAAAGAGGTGGTAGAAATACCATCTTTTTTCTTTTGTTGTTAAATTTAACTATTAAAATAATTATAATGATATGATTGAGATGAGTTAGTAAATAATTATTTTAATAGTTGTGGTTACTCTTGTATTCAGTAATCATTCCTATTTTATATTTAGTGTTGACTTTGTATCTGAAATCTGCTATAATAAAAGCACAGAAAGCGAGGTAAACAAAATGAAAAAGACAGACCTTAGATTTGACCACTTCATTACTCTGGTTGAAGAGGGCCGCTTAAAGGTTGGCCGGTATGAGTATGAACGGAACGTGGACGCACAAGGCGATTCACATTTTTACCGCTATTACCGAAAAGGGGACAAAATCGTTTCCGAAGAGGTTACGCCATTCAATTGATAGAAAGGATTTAACAATGAAAGCAGAAGATTTCTTTAAAATTTTAGACGACCTGAAAACCAACGGTGAGGCTTACGACGGTAATGTTCATTACTGGATTAGCACAAGATACGAAAAAGACGGAGAAGAATATAAAGCTATAGAGCAAATCGTGGCCGACATTCCGCACGAAGATAAAAAGTACACAGAACAAATCACCTTTGATGTAAAGGAGTTATAACCATGTTACAGAAGAACAAAGATAAACAGGAACGAAAGGCAAAGCGCAAGCCTGTTTTGCGGCCTTGCAGATTTACCAAAAAGACAACATACACTAGAAAGAAAGGAAGAACTAGAGATGAATGATATTCGATTGAAGGACGCTACACGAATTTTAAAGAAGAACGGTTATATTTTAGACAGAATCTCAGGCGACCATTATATCTACAAGCGAGATAATAGACCGCTGTTATTAGTATTTCACATGAACAGAGGCAATTCGTGTCCCGGAGCAATCTGGAAAAAGACCTGTAAACAGCATAACATCAAATACTAACTTCTTGATAACAGGGCGGTAATAATCGCCCTGTTTCTTTGTTAAATTTAATAAATATTTTAATAGTTAGTTGCCTTTATTGGCTGTCAATATCACTATAAATCTAACAGAATCTTTGTGCATTTTGCACATTGACTTCTTTGATAAATTGAGTATAATTATAATCAGAAACCAACCAATAAAGAAATGAGGTAAATTTAACATGATGAATCTGGACGAAATCAAGACCGCTATTCACTCTCACAATAAGGGTTCTTTTACCACTATTGAGACCTGTAAGACGCTCAAAACCAAAAAGGCTTATGCTGACAAGTCTATCGTGAAAGTGTCTCGAATGACCGGACGCTTTGGGGTTGATTACAACCATATCTCCAAAGTACAGCAAAAACGTGAGTCCGGCGAACTTCCCAAAGAGCCTTGTTCGCTTCCTTGGGGTAACTGGATGAGGGATGAAGAAGGGTATCTGATTGAACATAAAGGCAAGGTTTATGTTCGTGTTGCAACTTCTCCCAACAAAACAAAATCCACTTACCTTGTGAACGGCGTTCCTACTGATGAGGATACTGTTAAATCTATGTGTTTAGCATCCGAATTTCATAAAGGCGAAAAGCCTGATGTAATGACCATTTCAGCAAACAACATTGTTCGTATCGGTTAATAAGCTATTATCTGCCCGTCTAGTAATTTCCTCCAACTAGGCGGGTTTTGTTATGTGATATGTCATTACTATTAAAATAATTATCTGTTAAATTGTCTGGAACAGATATGTGCATTTTATACAGTTTTGTTATATTATCCTTGTGCAATATCACTATTGCATTTTTATTTTAAGTATGATACAATATATACAGTTCAAGAGAGAACTACAAATAAAGAAATGAGGTAACAAGATTATGACTAACGAACAGATTCAGAAAGTTTTCCACAAGGCTGTTGCAATGTGCGACGAAAGCGGATTCCATGCTGATAGCCTTGTCCAGACTGTTGGCTATCACCGAAAAAAGAACGCATTCGCAACTTGCTACACTCGTCGTAATATGTTCGGTGATTACTCTAATATTAAGGTGTCAAAGTATTATGCTGAAAAGGCAAGCGAACAGCAAATGCTTAATACATTGGTACATGAAGTTCTGCACGCTTGTTTCCCGCGTGAAAACCATGGCGGTAAATGGGCAAAAGCCGCTACTGTAATGAATAAGAAGTATGGTTTAGACATTTCCCGTTGTGCTGATTATAAGGACGAAAACGGTGAAAGTATTCTGCATAATGAAAGCCTTGCAAAGTACATTATTAAGTGCCCTAAATGCGGACAAACGATTTATAGAAGTCGTGCTTGCAAATTGGTTAATCATCCAGATTGGTTCAGATGTGGTTATTGCAAAATCCCTCTTGAACGTATTAAGTAAAACAGAATAAATCTAGTTGGCACTCACAATAAGTAAGTGCCAACTTTTTTATCGTTGGATTAATTATTTTAATAGTTATAGGTATTTCTGTTAAATTTTTTCAAGATATTTTCAAAAACCTATTGACTTTTGTTTCTGTATAGTGTATACTTATATCAATGAAAGACCATTAAACAGGAGGTAACAAATATGGATTGCCTGATTAATTACACTGATTACAATAATACTACTATGGAACAGAATAATAGTGTTATGGATTTTTCTGAATTTGTTGAACTTATTAACGAACACCCTGAATATACTTCTTTTGAGACTATGGGCGATTATTTGTTTAATGTCTAACAGGAGGTAGCACAATGAAACTTTCAAACCGAATGCTTAACCATCTGGAAAAGTTTGGTGAATACGATACACCTAAATATCGTTACTACATTGGCACTGATAAAGGCAAAGAGTACGTCAAGCGATACCCTGTAAGACGCTATGGAAACGATATCAAAGCTATTGGAAAGACCGAAAACGTTAAGGTCTGGAAGGGAACATCATGGGCTATCTTTTAATGTTTCTGGTTCATTGTATTATGTTTATTGGCGTGGTTATTACTGTACTGTTTATTAATCAGTACAGTTCTATTCTTGCAATCGGATTTGTTGTCCTGTATATCATTGCTGTTAAATTGTTCTTTAATGAACTGGAAAATCAATAAGCCATCTACTACCGCCCACGCAAAAGGTAGACAAAACGTGAGCGGTTTTATTTTTGATTAAATTTAATTATTTTAATAGTAAAAAATAACGTACCTACGTCAAATAGTTGCTCATATTGTACAGATAAAAAACAAATTTTATTCATACAATATCCAAAAATAATTTAACAGAAAATTTCAAAATATCCTTGACAAATCAAGATTCATTTGCTATAATAATATCAGAAACCAAACAGAAAAGGAGAATTTAACATGACACTGGAACAGGCATATAAGAAAGTCCACATGATGGATGAAGTTCTTAGCTCTGATATCTTGAACGATGAAGAATATACTTCCGTAGCAAAGCGACGCTTCAAACTGATGGAACAGATTGGGCTGGAAGAACAGCGACAGAAACAGCTTGCAACGTATAAGCCTGAGCTTTCTGATTGGGAGCAAGGGTTTCTTGATAGCTTTGTGATTCAGGGTTACAAGTGCCATTACATTACAGAGAAACAGGAAACCATCATTCATATTATTGGTGGTTTTGAGCCGTTCCAGTATAGTGGTTATGTGTTCAAATTTATCAAGAACGCTTTGCTGGTTGAAAAGATTAATGAAAAAAGTTTTCTTGAAGAAATTTAAGAAAAGACTTGACACAAGAGGCAAAGTATGATACAATACTAATAGAAACAAACAGCTAGGTTCACAGGGGTGGGCGGTTCACCCGGGGACAGAAATATCCCTAACGCTTAGACCTTACAATGGAGATTCTCGGACGGATGGCCGCAATTGCGAGACCAGAAAGAGACGATACCGGAGTAAGGCGTAGCCTAATCACGAAAGAATTAGGGTAGGTGTTTATTAGAACGGTATGAGCCTAACAGCAAAAAACCGTTTAGTCTAGTGGGCGCACAGCTAGGCGGGAAGTGTAATCCAAAGTGCGGCCTTGGTAGTGGACGCTCGTTTAATGAGTCCTAATCATCAGAATTAGCTACTCTGGTATTAGGAGGTAAAACTACCCTTCCTATGGGATTTTAGCTTAATTGGGTAAAGCACCCGGTGCATCCGGAAGATTGTATGGTTCAAATCCAACAAATCCCTATATTATGACATTATCTGCCCTGTTGGAAACTTGTTACCTCATTCATCCAACAGGGTTTTGTTATATCTTAAATTTTAACTATTAAAATAATTTTGGGAAAATAAACATCAAAATTTTCTTGCAAAATAGGGTTGACATAATCGAATTTTTATGCTATAATAATATTACAAAAGAAAGAGGTGTTTAATATGTTGAAGATGTTTTCTGATTTGATTGTTGGCGATACGTTTATTATCGGCGGTAATGGTTATGTTAAGCTTGGCTTTAATACCGCTATGAACACTAACACAAAACACGTTGAGTATTTTTCTGAACGAAATATCCTTGTGAATGCTTGTGGAAATTATAAAGAGGTGTTTTAATATGGATTTCAATGCTGGTAAAAACGTGTATTGCCCTTGCAAAGGCTGTGAAGAACGCCACTGTGCTTGTTCTGATACTTGTCCTAAGTACAAAGAATATAAGGCAGAACTCGAAAAACAGAAGCAGTATACGAAAGAAAACAAATACCGTTTTTCTTCTACACATGAGCGTCCTTATATGAACATTAGTAAGGGTGGGAGAGAACGCAAGAAGTACAACAAAAATATCATCAACGGATTTTTGTATTAATTTATGGTTAGTTGTTATCAAGCGGAGACTAGCCCTAATTATAGAAAATATATCCGCTAAAGCGGCGATAAGTAAAAGGAGTGATTGATATGGAAACAATGTACGTTATTGCTGTGAAGCATTTATTCGACTACAAAGGAAACGCTCTTAATTGTTGGGAGTATGTTCAATTTGGCGAGTGTGGGTACACATTTTTTACTAAATCCGTTAATGGTGCGCATCACTTTTATTCTATTGATAAGGCTCAAAAATGGTTTGATGAAATCGGTCGTGGACTTATCTTTTACGGAAATTGTAAAGGTCAGTATGATTTGGAGTCTCTTTGTATTAAGAGCGTTGTTTTCCGAGACCCTATTGTAAATTTTGTAAGAGATTTGGATTATAAGAAGTGAGGTGAGAAAATAAATGAGAAACATTTTGTATAGCAAAGACGGTGTAGAAATCTATACACAGTACGGAGACGTAGTTCTGTTTACTGGACATTTGATGGTATTCAAAGAGGATACGCCTGAAAATAGAAAAGCGATTTTTGACATTGCAGGAGTAAAGGAGGTTTAACATGGATAATAAGAATATTCTAAACTATGTTCTGGACAATGGTAAAAACATTGCCCTAACAGAAGCAGAACGCAAGATGCTGGTACAGATGTTTCGGATGATAATTGATTGTCTGGAACAAATGAAGCAACAGCCCAACACAATCAACATTTACGAACAGGCTCTATATCAAGCGATAGAAAAGGTGCAGAACGATGGTGAAGCTATCACCGAAAAAGAAGGCACAGAAACCGAAAACAAGGAAGCCTAAAGCTATCCCATGGCGTGTTAAATACGGCGCACATACAAAGGCTATGAGACCCTGTATAACGCCCTTTAACGAGCCTGAACACGCTGTAAGCTATCCTGTAAAGCCTGTATTGTGGACGCTTGCAGAAGCCAATGAACGTGTGTTAGATATTTATAAAGAAGATTAATTCTAAGTCCCTTGATTTTTTTCAAGGGACTTTTTGTTAAATTTGAATATTTTCCAAGGGAGTTTACTATTAAAATAATTATTATGATACTCTTGTTGTGTAATTTTGTACAGTTTTCATTATAATTCTTTGTGCAATTTGCCTATTGTAATTCGTCTTAAAATATGATATTATATAGTTACTGAAAGCAACACATCAAATGAAAGTTGAGGTAACAAAAAATGAAAGTATCTGATATCTACAAGTGCGGTAACGTGTTTGAGACGTTCACCAACGTTATTATCAACGACAGCTATACGAACGAAGTGTTCAATGGTAGTTGGAGCCATATGCCTGAAACCATCATGAACGCAGAGGTTGACTTCTGGAACATCACTAAAATTAAGAAGGATAAAATCTTCTCTATCATGGCAACCGAAATCTTTGTGTCACTCAAGTAAACCAGAATAACCCGGAGCAGAAATGCTTCCGGGTTTTATTTTTGGTGTAGTTATAATTATTTTAATAGTTATCTTGATATACGTCAAGATGCTCTAAAAATATTTTTGTTAAATTTAAAAGTAGGTGTTGACATCTGTTTTGTTTTCTGCTATAATAAAGCCAATGAAAGACAACCAAACAGGAGGATTTAACAATGACTATTTCAGAAATGACCGAAGTTGTAAAGAACACTCTGGACGAATACCGAAAAGCAAAAGCAACGAACAATAAAACAGATATTGAACGTGCTGTAAACGAGATGGAGAACGTCTATATCATGGTTTGTTGTTACCCTGTACCGGGTTCTGATATGCTCAGAAAGACCATTTTGGAAGCAAGAACAATTTAACAGAAAGGTGATTATTGTGATTCCTAATATTGATTCTAAGCCTACTATGAAACCCTTTAAGGACGTTTCTGGTATCTTTGTTACTGTAAACTTTGATGGTAATTACCTTACTTGGGTTAAGATTCCCGAAGTATTTGACAGTAATGCCGCAAAAGGGTGGAATGCCTATTGCTTTGATAACAATTCTCTTAGTTATTTTAGGTATGATACTCTTGTAACTGACCCCACAAACGTAAACATGAAAGTAGAATTTTAACGAGGTATTACAATGAGATGGTATAAAGTTTCTGGTGAATATAACGATGGTTTCAACTGCTATAAAAAGGTATATCTTGTATTTGCAGAAAATCCATCTGACGCAACGCAACATATTTATCACATTACAGATTGTTTTCTTCCTTGTAATGTTGAAATGCTTAATGAGGATAAGATTTATCCTATTAAGACAATTTAACAAGTATAGCCCGGAGGTGTTATGCCTACCGGGTTTTGTTTTGTCCTAATTATAATTATTTTAATAGTTATTTCATACTCTATTTCAAATTTCTTAAAATTATTTTTGAAAAACTATTGACAGGCTGTGTATTCTGTGCTATAATAATTACAGAAACCAAGGAACGAAACAATAAAAGTGAGGTAATAGATATGACTGCTCATGAAATTGCAAAAGACTTTCTCGACAAAATGAATCCTTCTCGCTGGACTGGTGTAGGTGAAATGCCTAACGACTTTGATACACGAATTGTAACTTATGAGATTGATGGTCATCCAGATTATGAACTCGACATTTCCTTTGATTATGTTGATGAACCAGAAGGCTGGATGCACTATTGTGAGGTAAGAGATAAAGAAACAGAGGAACTTATGACTCCTATGCATGGCGATAGTATTCATTCCGTTATGATGCTTGAAACAACAATTAAAGATGCAATCAGCACAATTTAACAAGAAAAGGAATAGCCGGGAAGCGAAAGCAACCCGGCTTTATTATATACCTTGCAACCGTACATAATTATTTTAATAGTTTACTCAACAAGAGGATTATTTTTAATCCATTGTTCTAGTAGTTTTCTCATTCTGATAGATGGAATATAAACATTGATTTCTTGACCTTCACGAATAGCACTTCTCCAAAGGAATTGCAACATCTCGCTCATAGCATAACCATCTTCGTCTATATCAATACCATTAGAAACAAAGAACTGTTTAATATATGGATTTAAATATCTGTTTATTGTATAAGCAACATTTGTTCTAGTTCTATAATCATTAGTAGCACGACAATTTAAAGGGAGAAAACCCTTTGAATAACCTTTGCCACGCAGTTTTGTTTCATAATCTTTGAAAGTAGTCCAGATATTATCTGTTGATTTTGCTTTACAAATATTATTGAAAAAGTTATATACATTATTTTTCAATGTTTTCATTGCAATTCCATCTTTGTTATTATCATACCAAGTCTTAGATAGTGCAGTTTGAGTATCACCAATTTGCAACATTTTTTCATTTTCACAAATATGAATCAATTTAGAATAATCATATTTAATATACTTTTTATCTTTATCATAAGGAATTAAATGATAATTATTTAAATCATTGCCATCTACTGACATATAAGTATAAGCAAGACCATAATAATCATAATAATATCTTTGTAGCTGTAAATCAAATCTATATGTTAGAATATAGATATTCCTGAATGAATTAAATACTTCAACAGGAAATAGCCAGCACATTAAATTTCCACTAAATACAACTAATGCCCCTAAATCAACTAGACGTTTTTCCTCTGCAAATTTATCTCCGTTATAATCTTTTTCAGATTCTTTCCAGACCAATTGTTTAGTATTTTCATCAATATCACAATAGGTCATTAGTGTTTGAAAATCTTTATAAGCTAAATTATAAGGCTGAATTACTTCATGTACTTCGTCAAGAATTAAAGTGTAATTTGCGGCTCTACAAATTTCAATTAAATCATTATCAAACTTGTTAAAAAGACTGTGAGTGCTACAAATATTCTGACCACTAATAATTAGTTTCTTCAAACTATCTAATTTTGACTTATTATTTTCAAACTTCGGTGCTTTAAATTTCTTTTGTGGGCAGCTATCTCTATATCTTTTTACTTCATCCAGATAGCTTGTAATAACTAGAAATCTGTCATCTTCATCTGAGTTATTGATTAAATTGATAATCGACTGAGATTTACCAGCGCCCATAATAGCATCAACTATTTTAACTTTACAGTTAAATTCCATATTTCCTCCTTACTACTTTTATACATACTCTCTTTAAGGGACACCCCCAAAAATCGTTGTAAAATAAGGGCTTTTTTTTCGTTTTACTACTTTTTAAATCAAAAAAGTAGTAACTTGAATTTAACATAGATAAATAGTCGGGTTATTTATCTATTCTCTAGTATTGTACCATATACAAAACACTTTGTCAATACCTAACAGCAAAATAATCTATTAAAAATTTAGATTACTATTATCAATTATTTTAATATATAACTTAGTTACACTCGCAAAATAGCTACACCCTTCTGCCCATCACAAGGCAGTCTTGGGTGTAGCGTAAAATGGTGAGAGTGTAACGGGATAAACAATAATAACTAACTAATTATTTTGCGTTAAATTTAACAAAGAAAATATAAAATTGATGCTTGACAAATATAAAATAGTATGATATATTATATATAGAAACCAACAAATAATGAATGAGGTAACAATTATGGAAAAGATGCTCAATGAATTTAAGGAAGAATATGCTTGTCAGTATAGCTTGTATCTGGATAGCTCTGAAGCTGTAGATTCCCTGTCTAAACAGGAAGATTACGATGAACAGGAAATGGCGTATATAAGAGTACGGTGGCAGAGAATGCGTTCTGTTATGCGTGAACTGAGACGTGTAGCAAAGATTTTCGGATATACTCAAGAAGATATTGAGCGTTGGGAAGATGCTGAATACGAAAAATGTTACAATGAAGGCTGAGAGGTAATTAGAATGTTTGATATTGGTGATACCTTACAGAGTAAAGTTTGTCCTACGATGTCTGGGACTATTATTAAGCTGGATAAAAACAGGGCAGTCATCAGAATCACCCGTACTAGATACAGCAGGGATATCGGAAGAGAACTGGTAATTGATACTAATTTCTGGAATAAAATTTAACAAATAATTACAGAGCTGGTTTATCTGGCTCTGTTTTGTTATGGGGATATAACTATTAAAATAATAAATATAATATCCTGTTAAATTTTAGAAAAAATATTTTTGGAAAATTTCAAATAAAATATTGACGAATTACAAAAAGTGTGATATAATATATACAGTTCAAGAGAACAAAACAAAGTGAAATGAGGTAATTAAAAATGACGAACAAAGAAACGAAAATCCGTGAACTGTCCGACAAGATTGACGCTTTTCAGTATGATGCAGACCCGTATGAATACATGGACGTGTGTTCTACCATCGAAGAAATCAGCGCAAATCTTGACCGAATTGACAAGGCGCTCACTGATAAGAGCGAGGAACTTATCAACTACTTGATGGCTTTTACAGACGACGATAATGATACGGATATCATTGTTAGGGCAATGGACTTGATTCAGGAAATTAAAACGTTCTGGAAAGAATAATAATAAGGGAGCTGGTCGAAAGACTGGCTCCTATTTTTTTCTGTAATTTTAACTATTAAAATAATTATACTAGTATATATGAATATAAAACTGTACAAAAATTTAACACAATATTTGTGCAATATGCTAATAGACAAATACAAAATCTTTTGATATAATCATATCAGAAAATGAAGCAAAGGAGAAATAAAAATGACTTACACTATTGAACAGGCTTATAAGAAAATTAGGGAGGAATGGAAACCTAGCGCACCTACTATTGTCTATGACAGAATGGAAACTGTAAAGCTTGATGACGGATATTATCACGTCAAGAAGTATTGGCTTAACGGTGATGTTACTATTACACCTTATGGCTGGAAAGATAGACGACAAGCAGAAGAATATATTATGTATGTTATGGAAGAAAAAGGTAAGAAATAAGGAGAGACGAAAATGAGTTACACTATTGCTATTACCGAATGCCTTTATTCTGGACAGAAGGTTTCTCTTGACCGAATGGGAAACAAGTTTGTAGTGTGCTATATCGTCCCTCTGGAAGATGGTACACACGACTATACTAGCAAGCGGTTTGACACACTTGCAAACGCTCTGAGCGTGTATCAGACCTTTATTGAATATTTTGCAAAGGGTCTTTACAGTGTGACCGATAGAAAGAATTTGCTCAAGTAAATTATATGGACAGTCTGGCGAAAGCTGGGCTGTTCTTTTTCCTGTTAAATTTAATTATTTTAATAGTAAATAGAATACAATCTTGATGTATACAAAGTATTATCTGGTACAAACAAATTAAAAATTTAACAAAAGAAATTTCAAGATAGGTATTGACTTTTCTGTTATTTTGAGTATAATAAATAGTGTAAGGAACATACACTACAAAACAGAAAGAGGTATTGGTTATGAAGTATTCTAAACTTGGTCACACTTTCTTTTTCAACAACACTGATGTTTTCGTTGAAAGTGATACACGAAAAATCACCGATGCTCTGGTGGTAAAAATTTTGAATACGTATCAGAACAAAACCAATTCGTTTTTCAATATTGATAACGATGTTATTAACTACTTTAAACCCCGTATCCAATACGCAACTTACGATTTGAAAGAGACTGAAAACGGTTTTAAGTATCATCACATTGAAACTAAAAATGGTGCTGTGAATGCACCTGTTGATGATAAATCTGTTCTGGTTATTCTGAAATAAATACAAAGGGTGGATTGAGAAATCTTTCCACCCTTTGTATTATGTTAAAAAACTATTAAAATAATTAAATACTGGTATACAAAACTGTTTTGAAAAATCTGGTATCAAAAATTTTTTAGAAAATATTTGCAAAAAGCATTGACAGAACACAATCTATCTGCTATAATAATAAGCGTAAGGAACACATACAAGACAGTAACGGAGGTAACTAATATGAGCACTAGAGGACGAATTGGTATGTATCTTGGTAATGGCAATACTATTAGCGTTTATTCGCATTATGATAATTATCTGGATGGCTCAGGCGCTATTCTCAAGCTGTACTACAGCGACGAGGATAAAATCAAAGAGCTGATTAAGCAGGGCGATATTTCCTCTCTGGATAAGTTCATCGGAGAAAAACATGACTTTGATAATCGCCCTGATGGCTGGTGTACATTCTACAAGCGTGACCGTGGCGAGGATGGTGTAGATGCTGTAGAAATGCCTCTTGATGACCTTGCAAAGGCAGATGAATATAACTACCTGTGGGATGGTAAGAAGTGGCTGTACAGCAAGGGTTATGTTTGTGACGGCTGGCACGTTCTGACAAACAAAGAATGCGGTATCACAACAAAAGATAAAGAACAGGCTAAAAAGGAGATTGCAGAGCACGAGAGCAAGAAAGAACAGCACAAGGATATTGATAAGATGCTTGATGACTTCCTTGCTAAATTCTAAAAATTGACATTGGGACTAGGTGAAATATCCTAGTCCTTTTATTTTACAGGTACTAATAATTATTTTAATAGTTATATTTAATTTTGGCTATGTTCTGGACAAGAATTATTTTTCTTAAATTTTAAAAAAGTCTTGACAGATTTTTCTTTTGGGTGTATAATCATATCAGAAACAGAGATATAGGAGGATTTAAAAATGCTGAACACTGTACACATGGATGCTCAAAGCCTTATTGATGGCGGTTGGAAACCGGAAGATTATGAAGAAATTAAAAGAGAATATGAGCTAACCGAAGAAGAGACTTGTGAAATCTGCCAAGAGATGGAACGCATTCTGTGCGAGGACGACCCGGAGGGGGACGATGCAGACCGGCGATATCACGAGGCAATGGACGCAGGAGAATTATGGTAAATTTAACAGGGGAGTAGGTGAAAGCCGAAACCCTGTTTTTTATTTTGCCTAACATTAACTATCAAAATAATTATCTGGATTATGTTAAATTATATTTATCTGATAGATGAAATTGATTCATGATTATTTTCAAAAAACTGTTGACATTTTGTTGCTGATATGGTATTATATAATTAGAAATTAACCAATAAGTAATTTATAGGAGGACTTGAATATGAAAACTTTTAAGATGAATGACCTGAGCAAGCTTGTGGAGATTATCGGCTCTAGCTCTGCAAGCGATGACCGACTTCCCGCTTTCCTCGAAAAGTTTAACTTTCTTGATAAATATGAAACCGATGACGATTCCGTTGTGTTTGTCACTGGCAACAATAAAGGGCTTGAGATTGAGTTTTTCAATATTGATTCCGTTTATGATAGAACCATTTCCGTCCTGTATCGTGAAACGCCTGAAAGCCGTTTCACTATTCTGGAATGGGAGGATTTAAACAAAATCTATTGAGGGCGAAAGCCCTCTTTTTTATTCTATACTTTTAATTATTTTAATAGTAACCATATCAATTTTGTATCGTCAACTTAACCAAAATATTATAGTAAACTTTGTGCAATATGACTATTGACGAAATTCTGATTCTGGTGTATATTAATAATAGAAACTGACCCATACAACAAGGAGGATTTAACAATGACTAGCACCAATGAAAAGTTTGAGACCCTGCGAAGCATGAACACCATCATCAAGAACATGAACGACGAGAGCGCCTATGATGCATGGATTTATATTATTCCTGATGGCGCTGATGATGATGAACTGCAAGAGATTGCAGAAGAGGACGAAGAAAGTTTTGAAGACGCTTGCAAGCTCTTTGCAAAGCTGGTTAATAAGTATATGAAATACGGTCTGTACATTGACGGCGAAGTGTACGGGGCAACTGAATAAAGCAGGGGGATTTAACAATGAAGTTCGTGTGTGATGTATTCAACAAGGTTCAGGGCTTTTGTGACAGATATATTGTCTTTGCTCAGAACAGCAAAGAAGCACGGAAAGAACTGATTGCACGTCTGGATAATGAGACAGATGAAACCAGTAAAGGATTTGATATCATCCGTATCACTGGTATTATTGAATAAAGCAAAAGGGGATGTGAGCGATAGTTTGCATCCCCTAACTTTTTTATACAAAATAACTACTATTAAAATAATTATAATAAAAGTATTTAAGAAAAATCACAATCAAAATTTTCTTAAAAATAATAATTATTTTAATAGTAAATATACAAAACCTTTACAAAGTAATGTATACAAAATACAAAACTGGTAAAAGAAAAATAAAAATTTAACAAAGAAAATTTGAAAATAATACTTGACGTGATAATGAATCGGTGGTATAATAGCTATAGCGAAAGCACAAAAGAACAAATATTTGGAGGTAACAGTTATGTTTGAATCTACTATTTCCGTTGATATGCGAAACACCATGAAGGCTGAAGCTGTAAAGTGTATGGGCATTCTCAAGCTCGACAAGCGTTGCATCAAGGCATTTGAGAAGGGCAGTGTTTGGATGTCTAGCGGGCCTTTCGGTGGTCTGTATGAAGCAGATGACAAGCTCAAGAACATGATTAAGGATGTTGAGACTGAGCATGATATCATCGTGTTTCACGTTGTAGAAAATATGGTGATGGGTATGCACTGCTATTCTATGTTGTGCGTCTGCAAATACCCGGAAGAGTACGAGATGAACGAAGAGGACTTAAAGGATGGCTATGCGTTTAGCTATGTTCTGAATGTAGACGCTCCCGATTGTAGCGAATTTGGGACGATTTGCGTAAAGCCTACTTTTGGCGGTCTGCGTCGCATCGGTTAAACAAGAATCAACAAAGGCTCGAAGGTGTAAAAACTTTCGGGTTTTTGTTTTTTTGTGGTTAAATTTAAATATTAAAATAGTTGATATTGTCCCGGAGGTTTCAATATCAATTCATCTATAAAGTGAAATTCATTCATGTTGAATTTAGAAAAAGCCTTGACATATATCTGGTGATATGATACACTATTATCAGAGATTGATACACGGTCAATCTAAAAAAGAAATGAGGTAATATTATTATGAAAAAGCTCGCTATTGTTATCGCTTCCGTCCTGATGTTCGCTACCGTTGGTTTCTGTGGTGTAGCTGCAAATGCCGCAACTGTTGAACGAACTGTTTCTTCCTCTGGACACGTTATTGATTCGTTCTATATGATGTGCCGTGTGGTCGATGTTGACCACGAAGAAAACAAGGATGTTGTTTTTGTAGAAGATAATAGCGGAAATTGCTGGTCGTTTTATGATGTAGAAATTGGATACTGGAAGAAAGGCGACAAAATGACGTGTGTGTTTGATTATTGCGAAACTTGCGAGACGTTGGAACTGAATGGCGTTGTAGGTTAAACAAACAATATTCTTTAGCCGGGATGAAAATTCCCGGCTTTTATTTTTAACAAAATAAAAATGATAATTATTTCTATATAAATACAAGATATTTACTATTAAAATAATTATAACAAATACAAAAGGAAAATCTGGTATAAAAATTTTCTTGTTAAATCTGAAAATAGGACTTGACAAATACAATTTTATCCTGTATAATGGGTATAATGAAACACGAAATAAACTATTTGGAGGTAACAAGTTATGTGGATTGTTGCTTATATCGCTTCTCTGATTGGTCTCGTCTTTGGTGGAAGTTTGATTGTCATTGATTTCTGGTATATCCGTTTTGGTTTTTCCTTTTCGGTATTCGCAATCGGGTTTGTTATCGCTTTGGTATCTGCATACGTCAATGTAAAGCTGACCGATTAAACAAACAAATTTATTTCCCTACTGGTAATAACTGGTAGGGATTATTTTTATAAAAATATATAATTATTTTAATAGTTAATTTAACAAGGAATATATAAACCTATAACCATACAGGGTTATTATAAATTTAACAGGAAAAATTTCTTGAAAATATTTTGGAAAACCTATTGCAATTATCTCTAATTTGTGGTAATATAAATATGCACTCAAGAAAGCAACATAATTTAACAGAAAGAGGTTTAGTTATGAAGAATGAAGAATGCTGAATATCTGGTCATGGTGAAATCCGCTGAAAACCTCTACATTGTACAAAAAGAGTATCAGGAATACATTGACGAAGGAGACGTACAGGGTGCTTTGAACTACAAAAAGAAATATCTGGATGAAGCACACAAGCGCTGGAATGATGCAAGGGACGCATTGAGAATCAAATACCCGGACGATAAACAATACATGGAAGCACTGAGAGATGCAACAAACGAGGGCGAACACAATGGCGAGATTGCATCTCTGAGAATGAGAAAGTTGCTGCAATCCGTGGGAATAACAATTTAACAATCAATTAACAAGGCTGAGACTGTAAAAGGTTTCAGCCTTGTCTATTATTAAAAATCCTATACTAATATATATCATATACAATAATAATTATTATCAATATTATATAATATATTATCTGTTAAATTTTTATTATA
>OHFV01000293.1_pt1 | contig 35439 bp, 31 predicted proteins | sample 1567611 | NCBI WGS metagenome assembly OHFV01 (sample SAMEA3879532, study PRJEB24766) | human gut metagenome | biome: human-associated habitat; feature: feces | place: USA | collected 1985/1987
CTTGCATGTGTTAAGCACGCCGCCAGCGTTCATCCTGAGCCAGGATCAAACTCTCGTTAAAAGTGTTTGTATCCAGTTCAGAACCAACTAACTAGCTAATTCTTCCCTTTTTACTGTTGTTTTGGTTTGTTTAAAAACCGTTCTTAAAAATCTTCTCTTAAAGAAATTTTCAAGGGTTGTTGTTGTCTATTGTTCAGTTATCAAGGTTCTTTGTTTGTGTCGTTCTTTTCAAGCGACAGTTTTTATATTTTATCAAAAGCTTTTGTCTTTGTCAAGAACTTTTTTATTTTTCTTTGTCGCTCTTTTTGAGCTTTCCTTTGCCGTCTCACGCGACAGCCTATTTAGGATATCACTTTCAGAACTCTTTGTCAACAACTTTTTTGATTTATTTTTCAATCATTTCATTGATTTTTAAATCTTCCAGTTTCCTTCCGATCAAGAATGTCCCGCCTCCGCGTCTTCTTTCATCTTCCGTTCCTCTGTTGTTTTCCTTGCTGTTCCTCAGCGACGAATGTTATCTTATCACAGCTGTTTTTAATTGTCAATGTTTTTTATATATTTCATGCAATTCAGAATATTCTGAAAAATTAGCATCTGCGTTCCCACAACCAATGGCAGGTATAAGCGGCACACCTTGTGAAATCTATTATTTTTCTGTATAATCAATCTCATCTTTTTATTTCACTTATAAAGACACAGGAGACACGATATGTTTCATTATTATATGTTCAACAAACCTTTCGGCTGCATCACTGCCCGACGTGATAGCCTTTACCCAACCGTTATGGACTATTTTTCAAAGTTAAACAATGATAATTTAAATCCGGTTGGGCGATTAGACCGAGAAACCACAGGACTCCTCCTCATTACAGATGACGGAGTTTTCAACCAGAAACTTACGCACCCTTCTTATCATAAAGAGAAAACCTATCATTTTACAGTTCTCGGTGATTTAACCGAGAATCGGTGCCAACAATTAGAAAAAGGAATCCTCTTAAAAGGATCCCCTGTTCTTACTTCTCCTGCGAAACTAAAAGTATTTCGTCAGGATATTCTTTCTAATATAATAGATACTTTGCATCCGGAAGTACAGAGTGCTGTGTGTAATAATCTTCCTACTCATCCAGTCACTTACGGAGAGATTACGATCAGCGAAGGACGCAAACGCCAGATTCGCCGCATGATGAAAGCGGTTCACTGCTGCGTAATTGAATTGAAACGCATTTCTATAGAAGATATTATTCTCGATGAGACACTTTCTCCCGGAGAATGGAAAGAGATTTTTCCACTATAACAGGAAAAATCTCTTTTTTATCTTCGTATATCATTTAAATCCAATTATAATCTCCACCGGTAATTGCCAGACTCAGAAGTGAATCCATCTTCTCAACTTCCTCTTCTCCTGTAATCTTCTCCACCAACACAGCTGTATCCTCCGCCGCCTCTAAAGTTTCATCCGGTCCAATTTCATAGTCAATATCCATCCCACAATCCGGACAAGGAATTGTATTCATTGTCTGTAAAGATAAAAATCGACTTCCACATTTTTTACATTCATAATATCCGCACTCTTTTGTGCCATCTGGTACATAATACATATTTTTCTACCTCACTCTCTTTACAAGTATTTTTATCTTATCACTCAAAAAAGAGGATCGCAAGTAACTTATTTCATTACCCATTCCTTGACTTTATCATTCCTAATATCTGTAATCAAAAATCAATTCATTTTTCTTGACAAACCCATCTCTTTTATGCTATATCTACTATAACTCTTTGCACTGCATATAAATCTACAGTACAAACTGAGCAGACCGTGATATCATATCATGGAGTCGGGTCGCAGATGCGACAGTGGAATCTTTCATCCGCGGGACAGTAGTTGCTAATACTGATTCGTGGGTGTTTTTTATTTTAAAACAATTCTTTCATTTTCCCACATATATTTAGTGCCATAGAGCTATCTTTCACTTGTTCTATTAAATTGGAGGTAACACATATGGAAAACAGCACAATGAAAACCGGAAATCCCATCGCAAACGAAGAAGATTTCCAAAAAGTAGCCAATAAAGTCTCTACCATTACAATTATTGGAAACGTCGCTCTATCCCTGCTCAAACTTTTTGCCGGAATTGTTGCGCATTCCAATGCGATGATCAGTGACGCTATTCATTCCGCATCAGATGTATTCAGTACATTTGTAGTTATTATTGGAATCAGACTCGCATCAAAAAAACCTGACAAAGAGCATCCTTATGGACATGAACGCCTAGAGTGTGTAGCTGCAATTGTCCTTGCGATTGTTCTTCTCATTACAGGTCTTGGAATCGGAATTGAAGCATTCAAAACGATATTGCAGGGAAATTCTGACAACATACAAACGCCTGGTATCTTAGCATTGATTGCCGCTATAATTTCAATCATCAGCAAAGAGGCCATGTACTGGTACACCAGATATCACGCCAAAAGAATCGATTCCAGTGCACTGATGGCTGATGCCTGGCATCATCGTTCTGATGCATTTTCTTCCATTGGTGCATTGGTCGGAATTGCCGGTTCAAGACTTGGATTTCCAATCATGGACTCCATTGCCAGCTTAGTGATTTTTGTATTTATCGTGAAGGCTGCTTCTGATATTTTCAAAGATGCAATCGACAAGATGGTTGACCACTCCTGTGACGAAGAAATGGAGACTCAACTTCGCAACTGCGTAATGCGCAATCCAAACGTTCATAAGATTGATGTACTTCGAACTCGAATTTTTGGAAATAAAATCTACGTTGATGTTGAAATAGCTCTGGACGGATCCATCACGCTTCAGGATGCACATGATGTAGCAGAAAAAGTGCATAACGATATCGAAAAGACTTTTCCTAAAGTAAAGCATATCATGGTTCATGTAAATCCTGCAAAATTATAAGTAACAAGCTTTAGAGAACGAAGCTTTCTCTTTCCATGAAGGAATTCTCGTCAATAACGAGGATTCCTTCAACGACTGGCAGTTCCTGCCTAAAATTCATTTAATCATGTTCTTTAATATATTGAAATACCTTTTTGTCACTCTTTGATTTTTTATACCATCCAATACATACCATTATAATTCCAACAATAATAACCGTAGTTCTTACCGATGAATTCGGTGAAAATAAGCAGGATACAATAATTCCGGTTCCAGCACCTGTAAAAAAATCTACAACAGATTTTTCGTGCTTTATTGTTCCCATCGCTCTTTCTTTATCTATAGATTGTACCATTTTTGAAACTTTTTATGCCATAAATTCATCTAATAAGTATCAATCGGTTGAGATGAAGCTTGAAAACAATTGAAAGAAGGTGGCGTATAAATGAAATCTCTTGTAAAGCGGGCGCAAAGGGGAGATGATCAGGCGTTCGTGGAATTGATAGAAGAAAATAAGCAGGCCATGTATAAAATAGCGGTCGGTATTTTAAAAAACGATTTTGATGCAGCTGATGCAATTCAGGAAAGCATCCTTACTTGCTATGAAAAGCTGAGAGAATTAAAAAAAGCACAGTATTTTAAGACATGGCTGCTCAGAATATTAATCAATAATTGTAATCAGATGCTTAGGGAACAGAAAAAAGTAGTCGGAATTGAGGACTATTATGGGGCAGAAGATATAAAAGGAAAGAAAGCAGAAGAAAAGATTGCAGCACCACCGGGAGCAGCAACAATCAACGAAGACTTTCTAGAGCTGTTAGACCAGATGGAACAGCAATATCGGGTTGTATTGATTTTATATTATGTAGAAGAGATGAGCATCCGAGAAATCAGTCAAATACTGCAGATGAATGAAAATACAGTGAAGACAAGACTTTCCAGAGGTCGAGGAGTATATAAAAAACTCTATCTGAAAGAACACCCGGAATTTCAGTTTGAGTAAAGCAAAAATTCAGACAAAGATAGAAAATGTGAGCAGAAAAGGAGGGCTTGAGAATGTCATTTGAAGAGAAAATGAAACAGGATTTGAAAAAAGATTTAGAAATTCCAGAGATTGTAGAGCAAAAGATTCAAGATGCATATAAAGAAATCGGACAAGGAAAGCTTAGAATGAAGAAGCCAGATAACAGGAATCAGAAGAGAAAGAAAGTGTGGACAACAGCGGCGGCAGCTGTGGCGGTGATCGCTGTATCAGGAACGGTTCTTTATTCCAATCCGGTACTGGCGAAGAATATCCCGGTGATCGGAGATGTCTTTGCAAAAATGCAGGAAAACAGGGCGAAGGATCCGTATGCAGGGAAAGATAAGATCGCCTATGAAAAGATTGAAGATTATTCTGCAAACGTGCAGACTCCGGGATCAGAAGCAGAAGATAACGGCGTGACAGTAACGGTATCCGATGCATACTGTGATGGATATGAAATGTATTTTACGATGACAGCTACTACAGACAATGAGCAGATCAATCAGAAGAAATATCTGCTGCCGGAGAAAAGTCAGAGAGTGCAGGTTAACGGAGAGGAATGCGGTGCAGAACTTTGTCTGGAAAAAGCGGAGGACGGAAGCTTTGTAGGTCTTGGACATATCAGTGCAGATTTTCTGAAGAAAAAGGAATTTTCAGATCAGTCAACGGTAAACATACAGTTTACCCAGCTCTATGGAAAGGGAGAAAATGAGCTGAGCACAACCAAGTATGTGGAGGGCGAGAATCTGATCAGCGGAGAGTGGAATCTCAAATTCACAGTGAATACGGATGCCAGCAACAACCAGACATATGAAGTAAATGCGGAGAATAATGGATTCAAAGTAAGTAAGGTTGTAAAAGTGCCAGCATCCACCTACCTTTATCTTGAGGTGCCGGAAACATATGAAAATGTACAGATGATTATTACGGATGCAGATGGAAATGCACTCGAGAAATTCGGAGGTACTTTTACAGATCCGGAACATGGAGTGTACCAGATCAAGCTGCAGTTTGAGCAGACGGATACAGATCAGATTCATGTGCAGGTTGTAGATATGGATCAGAGCACGAACGATAATCTGGTCATGGTTGCAGAAATGACAGCCGATCTGAATTAAACAATAGTCATTCTCCGTAATAACATGATGTCTTTTCGGGGAATGACAGGATGGTCACAACAGAGTTAGTTCGGTTGTGACCTCTTAATGTTGGCATAACAAAGAATGTGCCTCGGCACATTCTTGCGCCTGCGGCGGTCGCTTGCGACATCTACCTTGTACGCCGCAGTGCGCATCCTAAGCGGAGCGTTTTTTATATATTAGGAAAGGACTTTCCTAATATATAAAAAAATCACCGTCCCCACAGCTCCAATGTCTGTAAAAACAGTGATTGTTAGTGCGCGATCAGGGGTTCGAACCCCGTATTTACACTCAGAAGCGCCTGGAAATGGAGGTTTTTGCACAGCGTCTAGGCGAGTGTAACACGAGGTGTAACACCTATTTTTTCTATTTATTACATTACAAATTACACACTGTATATAATGATATATTAAGATATCTTCACCGGATTCTCCGAGAAATTTCCGTATATGTGATCACTTATCCTCCGACATTTCGAAAGTCTTACTCTTCCAAAATACTATAGATTAAGGATAAATAATATCTATTTTTCTAGAAGATGTTGTATTTTCCTTGGACCTCTGAAAAGCTGATTGCAAAATAGAAACTAAACATGTTTGATCTATAATTTTACTTTTTTCGGTTCTTTAAATTATCTTTTTTATTCTCCCTTCTTCTGTCTTTGCTTTTCATCTATTAAAATAGACAGGCAAATACCAGAGATAAGTAACAATAAAAAATATCCCATAATAGTATTGTCATCACCTGTCTTCACACGATCACTTTTACTTGAGACAGATGAATGTGACAAGTCTTCTTTCTCTTTTCCGATATAGCTATTTTCAAATGTTATGCGTTCTACTTTTTCACCTTTATCATTTTTAACAACTGTAGCCACCTTTAACTGATCTTCTTGATCATAAAAAGCCTCAACGATCACAACATAGCTATTCTGATCATATAAGTAATTATCTTTTTTCTCTGATGTCTGATAAATCTTGTACTGATATCGACCAACTTTCCTTACCTTCATTACAATTTCAGCACCTACATTATTTTTCATTGTCCAAAAATATTGCAAATTCCTACTTCCTTCTGGCATAGGAGCCTCATTTTGATTCGTTGTCATAACATAGGAAAATTCATCTGAAACTTTCTCAGCTTCACTGGAAAAAATCTGCTGCACCGGAATTTTTACGTTGGTATAATCAACAGCTGCCAGCACTGGTCTCTGATAACTCAAAAAAACAATCATAACCAATAGTATAATCTTTACTTTCTTTAAATCAGTTAGTTTCATGTTTCTTTTTCCCCTTTTCCTCATTTTCCTGTCTGTTGTTCATAACAATACTAAAGACACACTAAAGTTTTTGTTATAAAAGGGAATACAACGGAGTCTCGCCGCACGTATTCCCCTTTTCTTGTCTTTTATTCAAGCTAAAAATCTAGATTATCTATCATCTCCGCATTGCCTTGTTTTTGTTCTTTCTCCAAAAGATCAGACCTACAGCAATACTTATAACTAATAATATACATACCTGTTGATTTTTTGCTAAATGGATTCCTGTTGCTGGTATTGATTCTGTGTTTTTATTAGTGATCTTTAATTCAATCACATCTCCTCGTGCAGCCTCAATCTGCTGTTTCATTACAGCTGTATTTCCATTCGATGTTGCCTGCACTGGATTTGAATACTTATCATTCTCTTCTTTTTTAGAAATCGAAACAGCGTATTTTGATGTATCAACAGTTTCTGTTATTATGATATCCGAAGATATATCTACATTTTTTAATGTAACTTTATCTCCATGTTTCAAAGAAGTTCTAATTGTCTTGCTACACAGCTTTTGACCATCTTCCCAATAGAGAATTTCCATATCAAATGGCTTCTTGCGGTTTCCAAGTGGACCAGTGACTTCCTTTGTAATCTCAACCGTCACCCCGCCTTTTTGCGGATGATTGACGATATGTCTGTCCGAAACAGCTCTCCAGGTATTTGTCATCGGTGATTTCTCATATAGGAATAAAATATCGGATTCTACATCGACCATATATAAATTAAAGTTATCCTGATACTGTGTTTTGGTTTTATCTGCTTTGTCCTTTTTGTTTGGAGTAACAGATTCTACCATCCAGTATCTGCCATCTGGTATCGCCTCCGATAACTGAAGCATTCCATTCTCGTCAGTCAGTTGCAAGTCAAAATCAGGATTACACTTCTGACCATCCTTTTTCAGAACGATATCGTCCTTGCTCTGTGTATTGTCATAATCTACTGTATATCCTGTATCATCCGCATATTCTTTCGTAACATCATCATACGGTACTTTGTAGAACAGAAAACCTGCACCAGCAAGTCGGTTTCTTGGAAGATCATCCGTCTTTAAGAAACTTCGTTCAGCAAGATTGAAATGCAGATTCTGCACTTCCAGTTCCATCTTGGAAACATCCTTGAACTCATTCCCATCCTTTGGGAATAATTGTTGTCCATTTGAATCGAAATACTGAATCTCTGGATAAATAACTTCATAATATAGGAAACCATCCCCGTATTCCGAAGAATAATGTGTCTTTCCTATCTCAATTTCTTCCACCTTATATTCCACCGGATTTCTGTCCTGGAATAGTGGAACATTGTCGACTGTGTGTTCCCATCCGTTCTCTTCATTCAGCAAGAATTCCTGTCCTGTAGAAATTCCATTCTGATACAATCTGATTTTCACCTGTTTTTCCGTCAGTGCATCATTTGGATTTTCCCATGTCTTTTTGATATGCAGAGTGCCTGTTTTAGCAAAATTTCGGATATTAAGGCTGGTATCTCCTCGCTGAAGCAGAACAGATTTTCCGTCTATCTTACCATCAACTGGTGCCTTAACAGCCTCCTGATTTTCGTTAGCCTCCCTATCCACCAGTTTTGCATCAGTGATTTTGAATGCTCCATTGGCAATCTCAACTGTGATCTGTATATCTCCTGTGTCTACATATCCCGTCGGTAAGTTTGTCTCTCGCAACAAATACGTCTCAGTTGCTGTTCTGTTCTGTTTGTTTTCATCTTGTAACGGAATGTGAAGTTGTGCGATTCCGTATTTATCAGTTGTTACCGTTTCCTCCTCAACACCGTTCTTACTGACAGCAAAATTGATTTTCTCCATTCCCCGTCCGGTAGACTCATCAAATTTGTTCAGTGTGAGTATTCCCTCTTTCTGATAACGATTCTCCAATTCAATAGTAAGAGTCTCACCACCGCGTCCAATTCCACGTCCTGTGAATTGAATTCCACTTTCTGGATATGCTTCCCATGAATTTACATTATCTCCTTGTTCATGAGAATTGTGAACATTGTACCAACCTGAAAATTTCACATTCGAATCTTTTGGCTTATAGTTGTACTCTTTTAATGTGTATTTCCAGAATGAGTCCGCCTTAACGATCCACGTACAGCTTGTATGTGTATCATCTGTCCATGTACCTACAACTTCTATTGGAGCATCCTCCGCTTGCGGAGCTTCTGCATCCGGTTTCTGGCTATCTTCTGAAGGAAGCACAAGTTTCATATGCTCATGAAATGCAGGTGGCTGAGGTTTTCCATCTAAAAGCTTTTCATCCATATCTACCTGGATATAATAATCTTTCTTGACTTTCTCTATTGCTTCCGGCATTCCGACAAAATCTTTCTTTACTGTCAGGTAACCATTTTTTGCTACAATACGTCCGTCAATATGCCACCCATCGGACATTTCACTTTTGAAAGAATACCAATAAATGGTGAAGAATTCGGTATCTAATTTCGATGGCGGAATCTCCCTGTCTCCGATACGAATCATACGTCCGCTTTCACGAATTGTCTGGAATACCTCTTCATCGGAAGGAATTCTATCTATCTTGTAGATATAGTCTCCATTTCCAATATATCCCTCATCTGGTTTAGTTCCCTGCAAAAGTTCTTGCACTCTCTTATTTCCATCCGCATACTGTTCCCACGTAGATGGATTCTTATTTCCAAGAACTGGAACATCATGCAATATACTTGCCTTCACATTACAGTTTGCCACGGCAACCGCACTTGTATAATCGTCTACATTCGTGGTTGGTAATGCTACCGAACCATCTTCCGGCATCGCTGACTTACAGATATAAAACTGTACCTGTTTTCGATTTTGGTTACTCACCTTACGCCACGCTGCATAGAGGGTGATTGGCTGTCTTGCATTATTATTTATAAGATCAGAAATAGAATCCCCTGCACCGCATTCCTGCCACTTTCCGTCTTTGTTTCTGTAATCCCAATGATCGAATTCATACTGTTCCAACTCTTTGCTGTCATTATCTTCATGATCATAAACCAGAGGATATGGTGACTTAACGTTATGTTTTCCAGCTTCTATTTCATTCTCATAATCATCTGTATGTCTTGTCTTATTCTCAACCTGAGGGGTCAACTTAGCTTCCTTAGGAAGTTTCTTCATATAACGAGTTGTATTATAGATAACCCTGACTGCCCCAAACTCCAGCGGTTTGTCTGCGATCACCTCATAAGATGAGTTAACATTCGGAATTTCAAATTTTACCTTATCATCTCCGGACGGTTCCGGAAGAACCTCATTTTCGTCCCTGTCATTAGATGTACAACTCCAGACAATCTCCTTGCCATAATACTCACCTTCTAAACTTGCCCTCTTTGGTACTTCCACAGTATATGCTTCCCCATGGCCTACATACTGTCTCTTAATCGCCTCTCTTTTGGTCAGGTTCAGTGGATCCAACACTTCAATCAGATGAAAACTTCCCTCTACACTGAAATGTCTTCCTGCCAGCCCAACCTGAGAAGAAAGTCCTGTCAAACGATCAAAATAATTTTCGATTCTGTCTGGATTCAGTGGGTTTGGCTGTGAGAAATAATAGACAGATACATCTTTCCCGTTTTTCAGGACAGGAATATACCATGTACCATCGTTGTCCTTATAAGGGTGCTGTACAAACACACGGCTGTCTGTCGCATAACCAAACAGAATCTTCTCTTTCTGATCTGCGCCGGGCTCCAGCTTGCTCGGAGTGAAACCAAACTCACTGTAAATTTTAGAAATCGTATCATCTGGTTTAGCTCGCAAATAATAACGACTGGCTCGGCCACTGTTTGCTTTGATTATGTAATGCTGCTCAGCATTGAGGTTCTTTATCAGCTTATAATGTCCATCGATAAATACATAAAAACTGATATTTGCTTCTTTTGTTGCTGCCGGTTTTTCTGTATTATCAGGAACAATCACATATGGACGTACTGCATCATCTGGCTTAATAGTAAAGCTCATGGTATGCTCTGCTTCATTTTTACTCCATGTAACTGCTGAAAGAGTACCATCTTCCTCTCTGCATTCCCAGTTTATATCCTGCGTTTGTTCTTCTACACGCGGCTTTGTACTAACTGTTCTTGTAAGTGTTGACTTTCTTGCAACAAAATCAATTGCCGGAAGATCACGCAAAGCTGTTTGGCTGTAAACCTGTCCATCGTCATCCTGTACTGTCACACTGTAAAAACCGTTATATCTATCATCGTCGTGTTCTAGTAAGGTCTTTGCACTCATTGTGGCAATATTCTGTCCGTCTGGCAGGTAATACACATCCATCGGCTCCCCGGACTTTCCTATATAAATACATTCATGACCTTCTATCGTGTATTTCCCTGCATTATGGATTGTATCGTAATCTCTCTTGGAATAATAAAAACGCTCTTTTGCTCCATTTTGAATAGAACCATCGTAATGAAATTTTTCAAAATGCTTTTTTAACTCATCATTAGAAATATAATAATAAACTGTTCCCGGCTTTGTTGTAGTATCTTTTATAACAGGAATTTCTTCGTTTAGAACATTATATCTCTCATTATTTACAAAAGTATAGAATTTAATGTTCAAGGTTGCTGGTGCAAAAGTGTTGCATGCAACCGTATATGGTTGCTCTATCTTCCCAATAGAAAAGGTTAGTTTATCGCCCTGTTTCACCGGAGATATTGTTTTATTTTCATCCTCACTGGCACAAAGCCAGTCGCTTTCCTTCGTATCTCCTGGATCAACGGAAATTGTGACCGCAGAATCTTTCTTATAGTAACTCACTGTTCGATTTCCATCTAGATTGATCACTGTAACCGAATAGAAACTGTTCTTATTCTGCTTAATCTGGTCTGAATCATTATCCGGAATTTTTTCGCCATCAGATGCTCCTTTTGGCATATAATAAACGTCTGTTGGTACAGTTGCTTCCTGCTTGTCCAGGTTATAAGATACATATTGCTGTCCTTTATAAGTTACCACTGTCGCCTGTGCTAATGTCTTCTCACCACGGACTGTATATGGAAAATAATGTCCGGACTGTGTTTCCTCTGCATTCAAGCCGAACTCTCTATAAATCTCAGCAAGATCACTGACAGATAAATAGCATCTGCCCTGACGGTTCCATTTATACACCTTTTTCAGAGAATCAGCCGGCAGCTTTCGAACCTCATTGTCCACATATATATAAAACTGAATATCAAAGGCTGTCTGGTCCGCTCTCTGGATCACATAAGACTGTGTGATTTTTCCAATTGCGAATCTCGTCTGGTTCCCCGATTCCCGTACACCATCTATCACCTTATCGTCTGTTCCCATACAGGTCCATTCGATCTGGTCTGTCTGGTCTGGCAATTGGGGATTAAAGTCAGCCACAGCTTCTTCCACTACAGTTCCTGTTAATGCATAACGGATCCGATCCTGCCCTTCGCCCTTTACCTCTACGGAATAAAACGAATTGTCCTTTTTTACAGAATCTTTTAAATTTAATGCAACGCCTTTTCCATTTGGAAGGTAGTAAACATCTATCGCTTCCCCTTGTTTATTCTCTCCATAATTGTAAGAAACATAGGTCTTTCCGGATTTTGTGTCTGTATAAACTTCTCCGTATTCTATCCTGCTTTTTCCCCGGTATGCAGATACAAACTTTTTTATCGCATCCGGATTCTGACTCTCGCTGTTTTTCACAAATCCAAATTCTTCATATATCCGGAGCAGGTCCTCAATGGAAACACCATGATAGGTAGTTCTTCCGTCTTTCCATGTTGCAATGCCGGTAATGTCATTATGCTGAAGCTTTACCTTATTTCCATCGATAATAACATAGAAATCAATATCAAATCCTTCGGAAATCTCCTGAAGTTTCGGTGATTCCTCTTGTGCAATCTGCTCCTCGAAGGCTTTTTCTTCTTCTGAAATCTCTCCCTGGGATGGAGTAATTTCTTCCTCCGGAATCTCTTCTAATGGCGGGGTGATTTCCTCTCCAGGAGTCTCTTCTAATGGCGGGGTGATTTCCTCTCCAGGAGTCTCTTCTGATGGCGAAGTATTTTCTTCTTTCGACGTCTCTTCCGACAATGATGTACTTTCCTCCGGAATAAAATCTTCTGTGCGCATTTCACCCTCTTGAGTACTATTTATATTTGGAATATTCTCTTCTTCCACTGAAACTGCCAAAACTGTCGTTCCTGCGCTATTCATGCACAAAACCAATAAAAGTGTCCAGGCTATCCATCTTAGCCATCTCTTTTTCCTCTTCACACAAATTCCTCCTAAAAACATATTTTACTTTTCTCAACTATCTGCCTTTTTTATCCATTCCTTCTGCATTGCCGCTGCTATAAAGCACTGCAATAGTTTTTTTGAAAATACACCACATTCACCGTTGGCAATCATTCTTATGGCTTCTTCATGCTTTAATTTTCTTTTATAGGGGCGTACACTGACCAATGCATCATAAGCATCCACAAGGCCTACTATCTGAGCACAAAGTGGTATTTCATCACCTTTTAGTCCATCCGGGTAACCAGATCCATCATATCTTTCATGGTGATATCTGCATATTTCATAGCTATACTTATTAAGTTTTTCTGTCGTAGTTCCTTGTGGAAACCGCAATGTCATCTCTGCCCCTGTAAGAGGATGCTGCTTTACAATTTCCATCTCATCAGCTGTTAATTTACCGTTTTTGTTCAATATCTCTATCGGCACACGGATTTTTCCAATATCATGAATTGGAGCCAGATGAGAGACATTTTCTATTTCTTCCTCTGTAATCCCATACTCCGGATAGTTTTTCTGTAGTTGAAGATACACTTGTTTTGTATAAAAACAGATATCATCCTGATGTTCTGTTTCTATAAGATTATTGTGATTCAACACTGCAGCCAGAAGCGAAACCATTTTCCAATACTGTTTTGTCTCATCCTGTGCTTTTTGTCTTAATTCCCGTTCCATATTTACAATTGTGTTAGGGATAACTTTTGCATTATGGAATGTAATAACAGCAGTTTTCTCATTTTCATCCACAAATCTTTTTACTTCCATCCAAACATAAGTCTCTGAGTTTTTCTCGCTTCTTCTTTGATAAACGATATCTTCTTCTGAACAGCCCTTTTTCAAATGCTCTGTCAACGAATCGCTTTTCAAAAATTCCTGCAGTTTTTCACAATCTTTTTCACATACATATTTTTCACAATATACTTTTAGAAAATCATCATATGTTCCTGCATTTTTTACATCATCATAAATCCCCCTGTTATGAGAATAGATACATTCATAACTGTTTTCCGCTAAATTAACTTTCAGAATGATATAAAATCGCCCAAAATATTCATCTTTCCCAGGTCTGATAATATCAGAGATTTTCACATTTTCTAATCGGTTATTGTAAGTGTTCTGTAAGTCCAATAAGACTTGATGTACTTTACAGCAATCCGTATAGTTTCTGGAGCAAAATCCATCCTTTTCAAGACAGCGACTGATTGCCATTGTTGATTCCATACATGATATGACATCAAATAAAGAAATTTTTTCTGGATTTTTGGCAAGGGCATATCCTCCACTGATACCTTCAGAAGCTGAAATAATCTTCTCTTTTTTTAACTGCTTTGTGATTTTTGGAATATAGCTCTCCGGAATCTTTAATTCAGAAGCTAATTTTGCCGTTGTAACCCTGCGCTTTTTTATTGCCAAATAACAGACAATCCTGATTGCATAATCCGTTGTATTAGTAAGCTGCATAGGTGCTCACCTCTCTCTCTTTTCTTTGTTCCGTACATAAACTCATTGATTGAAAAAGGAAGAATCATACTTTCAGGTTCTTCACTTCACAAGCACAATCCTTCCCTTTGCCCTAACGATATTTTCTTTTTACTTTTCTGAAAAATACCACGCCGCTCATGCCAATAAGCAAAGCCACAATTAGCATCATAATCCAACTGCTATTCTGAATATCTCTTCCAGTTACTGGCGGTGCAATGGTCGATGTATTGGTAAACTGAATCGCTTCACTTCCTGTAGTTGCCATCGTAAATAATGCTTCCGCTCCATCTGTCACCGTTCCCCCATTTATGCTGTACGAAGCCTTGAAATTTGTTCCCGGCTCTGTCTCTGTAACGGTATATGTCCATCCTATCGGCAAACAGCTGATATCCACATATTCATCTTTCTTTAATGTAAAAGTTGCCTGATTGTTTGTAAAAGCTAGATTTTCTTCTGTTCCATCGCCTTTTTTGATGTAAACCTGGTCACTGCTAAGAGTTGCAGCATTTGTATCCTTTCCATCCGGTGCATTTGCCTGAATCGTAAACGAGAATGCCTTATCCAGTTCCAGATTATATCCGGATACAATTTTTCTGACTGTTAATACCGTCGGCTTATAATACAGATTTAATTCAATCGTGCCTGTAGACGCATCGTTGGTAACTGTCTTTTCTAATGTATTGTGTCCATCATCCTTATCAAAAATGTATCCCGGAAATGTTCCTGCCGGTTCCGGATTAGCAAATGCGGTAACTGTCTCTTTGTCTTCTGCAAATGCAATCGTACCTTCTGTTGTCTTTCCCAATTTTTTTGTACTATTCGGTACCTTAAGCCAATGATTCACTTCTACCTTTTTCGTATCGATTTTTTTCCACTGTGCAACAAATTGATATCCCACCTCACCAGTCCATACAGACACTGGAAGGTCACGGTTTGCGGCAAATTCATAATTTTCCTCAGAAATGTTAAAGACTTCATTATGCTGATATAACTTTTCACTATATGTTGGATTTCCAAACCATGGAGTCAGACGTAGCTTCCAGCCAAGGAATTCATATCCCTCACAGGTTGGTTCTGGACATTCCTCCCCTATTCGAAAGGTGCTTCCCATACCTCTTATCCCCTCATGGGTGTTTGGATTTTCTCCATAAGACTGCATTGGTTTGTTTTTTATAGTATCAAGTTCCTCATTATACGGAATATTTTTCACAACTGCATCTGCCGGAAGCACACCTTCGCCGGCACCAGAATTGTAATGTACATAGACGCTTTCTTTCGTAGACATGAAATAGCCTGCATACAATTCCCAATCGGTATCATGTGTTGTCTTCTCTCCTGCATATGCCAAAAATTTTTCATACCCTGCACTGCTTGCTGCATTTTTAGCTGCTTCCCAAATTTCATCATAAACTTTAAATTCTCCTTTTTTTCCAAGAGAAGTAGCATTCATATTATTTAGATCACCTACAGCAGCTCTAGATTTTCCGCCATCAGTATTAACTCCACCTGACGGCTGTGCACTGTCTACACCCACTCCTGCAAATCGATATCCTGGTTTTGGCTTTGCAAAAAAGATTCTCACTTGTCTTTTGTTTAAAGATACTGATAATGCATCTCCCACAGGATCCATATTTACCGTATCATTATCTCTCATTGGAACCAGCTTATTCTGATCAGGATCCCACATGACAACATCGATACCTTCACCACTTCGACGGTTGTCTGTTTTTAAACGTACGGTTAAAACCTGCTTCCCTGTTCGATACGGAGCTAAATTAAAATTAAAATCTCTCCCTCCTCCGTCTGTACATTGCACATTGAAACTGTATTCAAAGCTACAATCTGTTTCGTCACCTTTATTTTTAGTATATTCATTAGTTATTTGGGCATTTACAATAAGTTTACCTGCATGTCCTTTTACACCTTGATTCGCTCCCACACCATCCGGAACTTCTTTGTTACTATCTGCAGCTGCTACCGTTTCTCCATTTAATACCATATGAACCAATCTATATCCTCTTTTTATATGGAATTTTGGAAGATCAATAGATCCATCATACTTCACTTTATCTTCCGTATATGTCCATACAAGTTTATGTTGTTCTGGTAAATAGTCCCATCCATTCTCTTTACTATGCTCAATATTGATATATTCAAATCCATTATTGTCTTCGGTGTTAATCATTACACGATATACACCATTTTTATCATATGAAATCGTTACTGTATCGTCTTTCTGAAAATTTGCTTCATAATTGGCTTCATATTCATCTCCGGATACTTGTTTAATACTTGTAGACGCATCTGCTGCTGTAACGCTTCCAATTTTATATCTGACTTTATTAGCTGTTCCTGGTTTCACGGTGAACTTCCACGTTTCTCCAGCATTTACACGTATCGTGTCAGCAGTATTTACCTTTACCGTTCCTGCTTTTGTCGTAATCGTACCAGCAACTCCACCTTCTGGGATTTCTTCATTGACTTTAATATTGTAATATTCCTGATAAGTCATTGTAAGTTTCTGACCATCATCCAATTTGATGGCAATCACGCCATCAGTGCTGTAATATACAGTGTCATTATATTTTCCGATATAGACACAATCTTTCCCATTTACTCTTGCACTCTTGAATTCATAGTTTTTCCCGGAACCACTAATCGTAAGTTCTTTGTGGTCTTCGATATTTCCAAGCTCAATCGTAGTCGGAGCACCGTCAATTGCTTTTCCGTTCGCATCAACATATTCCACACGATTAGTCGTCTGTTCATTACCATTCGTAACACTTCTCTGCATTGCGATATTCAAACTCTGTACAGATATCGTATCTGGAAGCTGCTCATCACTTGCCTGTTCTGTAGATTTTTCATTGTCAATAATCTGCTCTGAAGACTTCTCTGATATTTCTGTTTCAGATTCTTTAGTTTCTGTAGTATCTTTTTCTTGTTCCAGGTCTTCTGTCTTCGATATTTCTGACTCTTTTTCCTTTTCTTTCAATGCATAAGTCATAGTCAGTTTTTGTCCATCTGCAAACTTATTGGCATTGATATTATCGGAACTCCAATAAACCGTATCTTTATATACTCCTATAAAGGAACAGTCTGCATCATTTACTTTTGCACTCTTAAATTCATAATCTTTGTCAGAAATATTTAACTCTGAATGATCTGATATTTTTCCAAGCTCAATGGTCTCTGGTGCTCCTTCAATCGCATTGCCGGATTCATCTACATATTCCACCAATTTTGTGGTCGGTACCTGACCATTTGAAGTTGCTTCCTGTATTTCTTTCTCCAGCTTCTCCACTTCTATGCTATCCGGAATCTGTTCCTCAGTTTCTGCCGATGTCTCAGTTTCTGTTTCTGATGTAAATTGCTCCGAAGTTTGCTCGGTTTCTGTCTGTTGTGCATCTGTCTCACTTGTAAATGCTTCTGTATCTTGTGTTTCTTCCTGCTCTGTAACCACCGATGTTTCATCTTCTGATGCACTTACGGTTTCCAGATTCATAAAACAAATAGAAAAGATTAGAAGCCAGGAACATGCTATTTTCAAATATGTTTTCCAATTCTTATGCCTCATTTTTCGCATCTTCCTTCCTGTTCTTCTGCTTCTCCATGAGTAATCCGCAAAGGCAGATCACTGAGCCAAAGAATAAGAACAAATAGCCTGCAACCGGACTATCATCACCTGTCTTTACCGGCGAACCATTATGAATAATATCCTTTGATCTTTGGGAAGATGGAACCGGGTTTTGATTTTTACCAGTTTGACCGGTATACGAGTTTTTGAATGAAACCTTCGATACTTTATCTCCATTTTCATTTTTGACCACTGTTACCGCCATCAGTTCATTATTGGAATCAAAGAATCCTTCAATCGTTACATCATAGGTTTTTGAATCATATGTATAATTTTCTTTATTCTCTGTTGCCTGGTACAGCTTGTAATGATATTCTCCTGCCTGTCCGACATTCATAATCAGCTCTGTAGAAGAATTACCACTCATATTCCAGGTAAATGTTCTTCTATTGCTTCCCTCCGGCATTGGATTTTGTATCTGATCTGCTATTAAAACATAAGAGCCTGTTTTGTCAGCATCTGCAGAATTGTTTACTTCAAATATCTGTTCCACTGGTATTTTCACTGTTGTGTTTTTGCCAGCTGCCAGTACTGGTTTTTGAACACCCATAAAGAATATCATGGACAGGAATATAACCATGGCTATTTTTGTCAAACGTGTTGTTCTCATGCTTCTCCCTCTCCTTCTTTCTTCTTGTTTCTTTTCTTTTCTATCTGTCTTGCTATCAGCATCAGTACAAGGACAATCAGGATAAACCATACAATAACTGGCACTTTTCCTACTGCATTTTTCAGTTCATCAATTCCTGTACCTACGTTTTTGGCTTTTTCTTTTTCCGGATATATCTGATCTGTTAAGCGTCCCATCAGGATATTTCTTCCATTTGTCATATCCGATGTACAGGTGGTCAGCAAAACCAGATGATCATCTTCCGTTATATTCATATCTCTTTTATATAAAACATTGTTCTCGATTTCCTGCAGATACTCCTGTTTCGCTTCTGGTGTGTCCAGACACACATTGAAAATCGTCTCATTATAAGCATCTACCTGTAACAATGCGTAGAATTCAATTCCATGATTTTTTCCATCAAAGAACAGATTTCCATATGGATGTTCGTTGAAATACTGTTCATTTGTAAATTCACCGATATCTCCAAACATCATGTGCTTTTCCATATGGTGACCATATATAATATTATCAAAATCCGAAAAATCCGGCTTATTTGCACAATGTAAAAAGATTGCTCCGCTTAAGGAATAGTTTCCTTCCGCATCTGTATTCATATAAGTATCATCATTGTCCGTCTGCACCAGTGGATAATTGATATTTGTGTCATTCACTCGTATCCATCCAATCACATCCGGATTGATTTTCTGTAATTCTTCAAAAGATTTTGTATTCTTTTCTGTCGGAATATATGCTTCATAGTTCTTTGCATCTGCTGTCTGGTATACCTGGTGGGAGTCCCACAGCATATAACCTGAGAGAAACATGGCTGCAAGAATCAGCGATAAGGCTGTGAAGTTTACAATATGGTCTAATCCTCTGATAATTCCTTTCAGCACTTTCTTCATCCGAAGCATATGTACAAGTTCCTTTCACCATTTCTGTTTCTTTTATATTTATCAAAACTGGTTCATCTGACCAATTTGCTCGCAAAATTAGCAAAAAGGGATGCGGCGGAGCAACGCCGCACACATTCCCTTTCCTGGTTGCTATATTTTATTATTTCTGTAATCTTCTGCGTTTGAATCCTACAAAAGCGATCAGTGCTACACCGCAAAGTGCAATCATCAGAACGTATGGAAGAGTGTTCATGATGATACCAGTTGTCGGTACATAGTTGTATGTATTGGTTACGTCAACGGTATTTTTCTTCTGTCCTAAAGATTTTTCAGATACTGTGATTGCTTCGTCATACTTGCTTGCTGTAACAGTATCCTGTGCTGCACCGTTAATTACAACAGCTGCACTTCCTTTATAGTTCGGTGTTGCAGACTCTGTTACAGAGATCTTAGTTCCTACAGGAACACCTGTGAATTTCATTTTCTCAGTTGTTTTCAGTTTGAATGAGTACGTTCCAGCCGGATCGATTGAAATAGTTGCTCCATTACCTTTTACACCACCAAGAGTATTTGCATCTGTTCCATCTGGAAATTTAAAGGTTGCTGTGAAATCGAACTCTTTATTTGCATCTGCTTGTACACCTTCTGGCACACTAATCGTCTTAGATACATTCAATGAACCATAGTTTGTGTAATCTGGATCTGGGGTCGTTGGATTTGTACCTGTACCAGCTTCCTGCACATAGGTGTTGGTGAAGTTGAATCCGTTTGTATCTGTATCACCGATATCTGTTACTTTTGTACCCTGTGCATCATCGCCTTTATCATCTTTCATTTTTTTGACGATAATATTATCAATTACTAAACTGCCCTCTGTATTCTCTGTAACATATACATCCATTGTATACTCAGCCTTTGACATGATCATTTTTTCATGTTCCCCGTCGGTTACTGCAGGATCTGCTGTCTGAGTCTCTGTCACAGTGTATTCATACTCACCTGCCTCTTGAAATGTCGGAAAATTAACTTTTGCTCTCTGTTTTGTTGTTCCGGTCTGCTTTGCTGTAAATGAAATATCTGGTATCGTGACGTTAGCATCCGTTGTAATAATCCCAGCTCCTGCTTTAACCTGTGTTGCAGTAAAGCTAAACTTCTCTGCTTTTCCAACCTCTGTGTTATACGTTTTGCTAACATAGGCTTCGGTTACCTTGCCCCCCTCTGCCGCAAATGTTGGCATTGCCATTCCCATCGTCATGGCACCAGCAGCAACAACTGCGAGCACTTTTTTGAACATTTTGTTCATGCTCATAATGATTCCTCCCTTGTAAATAATATTGTTTGTTTTTATTTGATTAACGGAGGAGGGGATTAGAGTCCTCTGGTCCGAATAACCGCAATCGCTTTTCCTTTGACGTCTTTAATATTAATACAGCCATAGATTCTGCTGTCTGACGCTTCCGGTCTGTTATCACCCAGTACAAATATCTGACCTTCGCCAACAGTGATTGGAAAGTCAACTCCATTTTGAAACTGTGTGGTGTCAAAATAAATATCCTGTGAAATCTGCGTAGCACCGTTAATCATCAAACCGTCTTTTGTTATATCTACGGTATCACCTGCGACTGCTACGACCCTGCCTGTGGTTGTTCTGCCATCTTTCTTAAATACTGCAATATCACCGGACACAAAACGCTTGTCCAGTCGATAATACATGACCAGATCACCATCTTTTATTGCTGGTTTCATAGATACGTCATTGATTCTCGCCATCCCGTACATAAATGTAAAAACAAGGATGACCGCCAAAATGATAAGAACCATCTTCAATAACAGTTGAAAGATATCTTCTCCCAGTGTCGTTTCCTGTCTGGGAATCTGTTTCTCATTATTCTGTTCTTTCTCAACCTGTTTCTTTTTCATGTTTCATTCCTGCTTCATATCAACTTAGATAATCAAGGTATCCTTTTATGTACCAGTTAAAGTATAGCACTTGTTTTTTGCAAAAATAATACAGAGAATAGGAAGATATTTTCACGTTTTGCTACAAAAAATTTGTAGTTATCGGTTTTTCGCAAAAAAAAGAAACCATACCATAGAGATATAGTTTCTCTTTGAATTACAGTGTTTCTGCCATTTTGAATAAAACGATTCCATTTCTAACAGCCAGCATCTCAGCAGAATTCTTGAAATCAATGCCGGAAATATCTTTTATTTTTTTCAATCGCCCTGAAAGAGTACGATAATTTACATAGAGTTTTTCAGCTGCTTTATTCGCACTCTTATCACAGTCCAGATACGCCTGCAACGTTTCAATCAGTTCTCCATCATGTTCTTTATCATACCAATATAATTTCACAAGTGACTCTGGCACATATTCCATCAGTTCATCACGATTTTTGATTTTTTCAAAAATCTGGAAAAAACCGAGCTTAGAAAAATCGGCTACCGATATATTCTTATCACCATAGAGATATCTGAGCATATCCATATAGTCTATGATTTTCTTTGAATCCTTAAAAGATTTTTTCAAATCTCCATATCCATTAACAATACTTCCAATGCCAATCTGAAAATCCGTTGTTTTATTTCTGTGAAAAATCTGCTTCTGTACTGTCTGATATAATTTTTCCATTTCTTCCCGGAACCCTGCTTGTGTTTCCCCAGGCTTAATTTCATGAATACACACAATCTGATTCAGATTCCGGTAAATATGTTCATCCGGAAGTAATCTCTGAATCTCGCCTTCTATCACTCCGATTTCTTCTAATTCTTCTTTTGTATAATAATCTTCGCTATTGCTTGAAATCGTATGAAAACTTACCACACAATATTGAGCTGTATCTTTCAATTTTAGCATTCTTGCAGCTTTACTCAATTCATCGCCCGTTAATAAACCATTAAGCAAGCTATATTCAATATCTCGTTGATATTTTTTTTCTATCTCATTTTTAGCATATGTTTCCATAAAACTATACTGTAAAGTAATAACAGCATTTTCCAATGCCATATAGTCCAGTATTGTTAATGGCATATTCACTTCCGTGACTACCAAATAAATTTCTGTTCGGCCTAACACATGTATTTTTGTAATATATTGCGTATGCTCTTTTCTCTGTTTTTTGTATTCAAATCTGGTAACAATATCCGGTTTATATTTCTCAACATTTTTCTCAAATACAAAATCAGACAGATCCTGCGTTGTGGACGCACAGCAAGTTAAGTTACTATAATATAACGCTACCGGATTATCAATCATGGAAGACAATAGAAACAAAATATTTTTAGTTGGATCTTCAAAATCCTCTCCATCCAATAACATGTTAGAAATATTGTCGTGTGTCAATTTGAAATAAATCAACCGTGCGATATTTTCATCATAGATCTGCAGAATAACATATTTTATAATACCCCAATAATACTCATCTTCCGAAATTTCTATCACTGGGATATTACGTTCCGAACAAAACTTTAATAAAATATCATAATAATTGACTTTCTGTACCATGTCCGGATGCTGCTTTATAATAAATCCACTGACCTGTTTCTTCTCCAGTTCATTCAAATGTTTCCGAAACTCTCTGTCCGTTTCTCCGAAATACACTTTCATATTTGTAAGAAGAAGCTCTCCTCCAGTCAGATATCTTTCCATATCTTCTATTTCGATAATTCGTATACCTTTAATTTCCTGATTCAGATTTTCTTTACATGTCACTAATCTCATATCAGGAAATTGTTTCGATTCTAATAATTGTTTTACCGTATAAGCCATTCAGCACCTCGTCAAATTCGTCTTTTGTTGTCTACTTTGGTTGTACCAGCATCTGATGTTGTGTTTTCAAAAGTGGCATAAGTATACAGTGTAATTATACCCCCCCCCCGAAATTTTCTGTCAATTTCTTCATGCGTATAAAATGCATATTTTATATAGATTCAAATAAAAAAGACAGCTCGCATCTTTGTCGAACTGTCCATTACTTCTTCAGGCTGCGGATAAAAGTCATAAAAATTTCTCTTTCCTTCTCATCCAATAGCTACCGCTTCATCCTCAAAAGATTCTTTTGTAATTTTTCGTATATCATAAATCCCACCAATTCCTAAAGACATATTTTCTGTGCTACTCTCATAAATCATTGTGCTGACCATGTCATATGCCGGCGCAAGACGAATGTCATTCAAATTCTCTGCATAAAGCAACGATACATTTTTTATATGATTATCTGTATTTCCAATTAGATAATTAAAGATACAAATATCCCACAATTTTTTCTGATCTTCTAATGGATTTGAAGAGCATTTTCTAATCACTTCAAACATTTTCTTTAGATAATGATCACCTTTTTTTTCATATTTCATTGAAGATGAAATTCCCATTGCCTGCGCAAAATCTTCCTGATGCAACCTAAATGGGATCTGAAGATCTTTTAACATATAATTTTCTTTTTTAAATTTTCTATCATACCGTTCTGTTGCAAATAAAATATTTTCTCCCTGCATCTTCTGGCTATTTATAATAAAACTATTTGGTACTTTTATCCCTAAATTACTTGCCGTCAAAAGACACAGTTGCTCATTTACAACAATTTTTTCCAAACGTACATGACTTTGTTTCACAATATGTGTACTCGGCATAGATCCTAAAGGAAGATACCATTGAGAATTAGCCTTATCATAATACAAACCCACTTTTCCCGATGCTCCAGTTAAAGACAAATGCGATTTTGTCACAATCTCTGCACTTTCCGACGCTCCTTCTTTTGCCAGTATCTCAACCTCACGTTCAGTTAGTTTTCGATAATCCGGTACTATTTTCCCACTATTTTCATCAAGAATCTGAATTGCACCAAGACACTCATTGCCAAGTCCAGCCAAAATTGAAAGATAATCATTCACGTCTTTTTGCATCCAATCTGCAACACATTTTCTTGTGAACCCTTCCGGCAAAAGACCTTCAAAAAAATATCTTGTCCTTTTTTCATCAAAGGCTTTCTCTTCTAAAGGTAAGCTAATAGAAATCGGTTTTCCATTCTTTTCTATGTAACTATCATCATAAGAAAAACAAGCATCTACTGAAGAATCCCCAACAATCTTACCTACATATTCCTGTTTTCCATTTTTCTCAATATAAACAGATAATATTCTACTCATCTGATCCCCTCTTTTCTATTTTTATATCCATTCCTAACAGTTGAATTAACTGTAAAGCTTTTCCAATCTCTGCCGTCTTCTTCCCTCTTTCTAAGTCAGAAATAAAACTAATACTGAATCCAGTAAATTCTGCCAAATCACTCTGCGTATAACCTAATTCTTTTCTTCTTGCCCTTATAGTTGCTCCTAATGTTATCGAATCTATAATTTTCATATTGTCTCCATAAAATTAGCCGTTCGGCTTTATTTTGTTTTCAATTTGATTTTTTAAGCCGTTCGGCTTTATTCCTGTGATTTAAATATAAAATAAGCCGTTCGGCTTTGTCAACAATAAAATAATCTTCCCACGTACGAAAAAGCACCTACAAGGTGCTTTTTAATGTGATGTCAAAGTCCTTCCTTTCGGTAAGCGTTTAGAAAGTTGTTCGCAAATTTTAATATCTTGAAATATATACATCACACCCCTCCCAAGCTAACTGGCTCATGAATTTCTATCCCCTCTTCCAACGCAGCTTCAAGCCACGCCTTTTTTGCATTCCTTAAGTAGATACTTTTCTGTCTTTTAAGAAGGCTGATTGTATAATCACTTACAATCATCTTTCTATAAGAACTTTCTGTTTTACATGTCTTAAGTATTGGCTCTTTTCCTTCAGTCTCCGCCCATGTGTATTGTATCGTCACCTCCTTTTTATCAAAGTCTATGTCACTATACCGAAGTCCTAACAGTTCTCCTCTTCTTAATACACAGTCAAACAATAGTGCCACTGGAAGTTCCATATCTGTTCCTCTTACTGCTTTTTGTAATTCTCTGATTTCCTCTACAGTATATACATCCAGATGATTCGGTTCTATATCTTTACCTATCTTAATTCTTCTTGTAGGATTCTCCTTTATAAGACCATCTTCTACAGCAATGTTCAAAGCACTTTTGAATACACGGTTAATATGCTTGATTGTAGTAGCTTTTAACGGATTATCACTTTTATTGGATTTTACTTTCCATGCATTATATACTTGCTGTACTTTTGTTCTTGTTAAATCCTGTAACCTCATATTTCCGAATTCTGGCTCTAAGTAACGTTCTATGACACCTCTGTAATCTCTTACAGTTGCTGGACTCAAAGTACTTCTAACAGTATCTAAATATCTTTCCAGGAATTGTCCTACCGTCTCTTTTGACGGTTCTACAATTTTCTCCTGCAAGTATTCGACTTTCTTAATCATAAGCTGATTTTCTGCTTCTTGTCTGTCCGTTGTATCTGCCTTAAAATATAGTCTCTTACGTTTTCCTGTTACTGGGTCTTTACCTAACTCTAATGTCAAATCATAATACAAAACATTTTCTGCATTTGGACGCGGTCTAACGCTCCCTTTCACTGTTTTTACTGTTTTTTCTGTTTTTATCATTTCTACCATCCTCTCTATTCATTATCTTCTGGGAAATTCAAATCATCATCTTCTTCATCAATTGAAAAAACACTGTGTTCATCGTACTTATCTACCACTCTTCCATTAATAGTAACGGACTTCACAACCCTGTCATTTGAAACTGGTAGCTGTATAATATATCCTTTCACCTTAATGTCTCCTATAATTTTCACTCGACTTACATATCTATCCTTCTGACATTTTAAATAACCCATATTTTTCCAGTCTTTTAACACTGTTATTTTCTCGCTAAACTTTCCTTCTTTTAGAATCTTTATAAATTCACTCTCTGCAATGCTTAATCTCATTGTAGATTCTTCATTTGTCTCTAACAGAACTACTTGGGTTCTTTCTAACCTACCTCTACAATTACTAATTGTTTCCGGACTATCAGCAGAGAGAAACTGTGTATAATTTTTTGAAATGTATTGCAACAACCACTCCATTGCCCTCTTTCCAATTGATACTTGTTCCTTGTTATTTACCAAAGAGTGTTCTTCCATAAAGTCTCTAATAGATTCCTTGTCTAACTCTATATGTAAAACTTCTTTCACCATATCTACTGACATGAGTATTAACGCTGTCTGCTTTGCCGTTCTTTCCGTCAGATTATTATATGTCCTTGATTCTCTTGCTCTTTTTACAACTTCATTTGTTTCCTGAGTAACCTTATCTACAAGACTTTGCTTATCCTGCTCTAATAACCACTTTGCTACTTTAGGAACAATATGACCGTAATTTTCTGTTATAACAGCCTTTATTTTATCTGCAGATTCTGCACTTCGAGTCCACGTTACATTCTGAAATTCAAAGTTTCTCGTCAGCAATCCAGTATTCATATTGCACTGTGCTAAAATACTCTTTTCTGATGTAAGAAACAACGCTGTACGGAAACGTGAAGATTCATTTACTTCCATACTTCCAGAAAGTCTTCTCTTTTCTGTCCCACTACTAAGACTGTATAGCGTTTGTGTCATATCTCTATCTGTAAGCAGACTTCCCTCGTCAATCAATGTAGGGTAGGAATTCGGAATCAAACGCATTAACGAATTTAAAGTATCTTGGAACGAGAATACAAAGTTATTTCCAAGAAAGTCTGGAGCACTTCCACAAGATACAGAAAGTAATGCTCCCGTTGTCTTTCCTGTAGACGATTCTCCTATCATGTGAACCATAATATTTTCTACACTGATACTTTCTTTCAGATAATCTACCAATAATCCACTAATGGATGCTGATAATATGAATTCCAACGGCGTATGTCCAAGAACTTCTGCCTTTAGCATGTCCAGATACTTCATATAACTCCCTTTTGGAGCGACTCTTAGCTTACCCGTATACCTACTCGTAATACCAATTCCTGTTGCACCTTTAAATATCTTCTTACCATTCCATACTGTCATACCTAACTTTGAATGGCACAAAAGATGTTCTGCTTTTACTTCTTGATTCTCTATCACCTTAATAAGGTAATCTGCTGTTTTTTTAGAAACTTGTACCCCATATGCTGTCAATGATACAATCTTATTCTCTACCAAGTCTTCTCTCGGGAAGAGAATAGTTCTTCTCTTCCCATCTGCACCATCAAAATATAAATTCAAATACTGTTTACATGTTTCTACTTCTGTAATAGCGTTCTGTACAAATACTGCACCGCCACATGGGATGTATATTGCTTCATCTTTTTTGAACAGGTAATGTCCATATTGTCCGCCCCTTATTTCGACAGACTTGTGTAGTACAGAACGACTTATCTTTTCAGACTCTTCTTGAATCTTTACATCATAACCCATGTTTAACACCTCTCATCCCTATTAGCACTGCATTGTTCTATCATTTTTCCATGCCATGCTGGTGTGATATTTTCAAAAATAAACTCTATCAAGTCTTTTTTCTTTGTATGTAATCCATATCGTTTCTTTAATATTTTATGGGCTACAAGAATCATTCCTATCTGCTTAAAGAATTCTTCTGATGTATTCCGATAAATATTTCTTGCACTTGCTTTCCTTTTGAACTTAGCAATTTCCTCTTCCAAGATAATCTTAGCTTTATACTCTCCGCATTCATCAAGCACCTTTTCCATAAGTTTTATGCCATGTCCTTGAATACCGTTACTTTCAAGCCAAATTAACGATTCTGTTATATCATCTTCAAACCATACAACATCTGGTCTTGCATCCAACCATACTGTCGGCACTCCTTCGTTTTTATGTGTTGTGTTCCTATCTATTGCAATGATAGTTTTGTGATGTTCCAAATGTTCCTCTTCTGTCTGAATTTCCTGTAATAATGGCACTCTATTCAATACATAGGTATACCCATCAGGTTTCCAAATCTCATTAATTGTAAATTTTTCTGTTTTTTGTAAATATACACCGCTTTTATTTCCAAAGACCACTGCAGTTTTTCCTACTCTTTTCGCCTCCTTTCCTCCGTGTATTTTTAGTTTTATGCACTCTTCTTGCAAGAATTTTGATATAGCTCCTGCCATAGTTGTGCAAACTATAAAAGTTGATGGTACATGATCATCAATATGATCATGTAAGACTTGTTTCCAACAGTCAGTAGCTTCTTCTTCAGTTCTTCCTTTAAATGGAAAATCGTTAAAAGGAATCTCTTCTATTGCTAATTCCATAGTTTCAGTAATTTCTTTGTACATTTTATGTACCTCCTAAATTTAAAATTTTAGGAGTGGCGCCTCTCCATAGCCTTATCTTATCATTGAAATTCTTGCAAAAGTTCTGAGAATCTGCCACCAATTATAAAAAATCGAGGTTTTCGAATGAAAATTTATGAACAATATATTATAGGGGTCTTATTTACTTCATGGGAGAATCTATCTCTTCAGAAGTATCTAAGCCTTTTTTTATTACCCTAAATTGCTTAATTACAAGGAGGTTCTTCTATGAAAGAAAAATTGCATATGAAACACTTTAGCAAGGTCATTAAGTTATTCGCTCCCAATAATTGGGAACATTACAGTGTAAAAAAATGTTTTGTAGCTCAACATCCAGATGCCAAACCTAATTATGATCGTGTACTAAATTGGAATCACGACACAACACAAAAACTCATTGAATATCTAAACTATCACGGATTTTCAACATCTATTTCTGTAGAACGTATTGATTTTTTTATGCACTACTTATTAGCTATTTATATACAAGCATATGAATTTTCCGAAAAGAATAAATCAGATGATGATGCAGATTCATTTCCAAACTATTGTTATTTTATCAATCAACATCTTAGACACTTTGATATAATAGATGCTGAACCAACCCGTTGGACAAAAGCAAACGCCGTTTCTTTTAAAGATATGGCGTTTTTTTTGACCCTTTTTTTGAAAACGAGTAATCGTTATGCCGAAAGATACAGCACCCTTTTATCCGAGAACGAAACGAAATCATCGTCCAAAAGACGTTACAAATCTGTACCCGAAGAAAATTACGAACTTTCAGCTGACCAAAAAGAGCAAATACAAAAATTGATAAAACAAGCCAACCGAAAAGACCAAACAAATATTACTTTGAGCAAAATATTCTATGAACTCATAGCTGTATTTTTCCCAAAAAACTAATACATATAGGGGCGTTAGACAAGCTAACGCCCCGAATAATTACTTCTCTTCTTTCTCTTCTGGAAAAGAATAATTTCTGAATTTCCACTTTCCACTAAATCTCTGTCCTGCAAATAAAGGATGTATTGTTCTTAATTCCGCATATATTCCCTCTGTATCTACAAGTTCATAGACTTTCTTAGCATGTGGTTTTAAACATTCACATACTTGCTTTTTTGCTTCTTCTACACGTCTGTTTCCAGTAAATGTATTTCCCCATCCAATTAGTACTGCATGAAACTTCTCTTCCAATAACGTTTGCAGATATTCCATGTTCTCCGCATTGTCATATGCTTGCGTTGGCTTTAACTTTGTACAAATATCTGCAAAGAGATTCCATACAATAATCTCTGAATATCCCATCATGCCTAGATTATTAAGTAAGTAGTTTGTGGTATTGTCAAATACTTGTACACTGTTAGATGCTGGGTTCATTCCAATTACCAGAATCTTCTTACCCTTTAATCCGCTATACTTTAATGTCAACGAAAATCTACGTTTTAAATCTTCATCATAAACACCTGTCTTTTCTAATAACTCTGTCTGTTTTACTACGTTTTCCATTCTCACTCATTCTCCTTTTTCAAAATCTTTACTATCTGTACTGCATAATCAGAGGAACATAAATAAAGTCGGAATGTTACTTCTACAGTACACTCCGACTCTTTCTGTTCATATATATCTTCAAACTCATATTCATCTGCATTTAGTTTAAAATATTCCAAAACTTTTCGCTCATGCCCTAACACCTCTAAAGCATCCCCAAACAGTACAATTGCGAAACCACCTAAATCACCCTCTATACGGCGGTTTATACCGTATGACGTATCAAACGTCCTTAGCACTCCTTTAAGGTGGTTTTTGATGGCAATTTGATTGTATATGACACTTGCTTCATTTGGCACTAATTTTATCCAGTCATCTAAATCACTTTCATTCTTCATTACCTTATACATACTTCTTTCCTTTCTGCACTTGTCCTCTGTGTTGAATAATAAGTTTCAGCATCGTGGTTACCACTGTCACACCTGTTAATACCAATTTTAATTCCTTTTCGTTCATTTCCGTCCGTACCTCCCATCGTCTATACTTCTAAAACGCTTATATGAATGTCATTTACTAGCTTTTCTACGCTTCTCGTTTATTAATACTTTCCCATATCACTATATTGGCATATACAACATTCAATATAACAATACCCAATACAATACCTAAAATATATGCTTTCATTCCGCCACCTCTAATATCATTGCAATTGCAGCCTCCCATATAATAAGTAAGGGCGTACGCCACTGCTTGACGTACGCCCAATCTATTATTCTATCCTTACATCATCAGGACTAATCTGTATATCATCTATACTGCTATCAGAAGATTCTCCACTTTCTGGGGTAAATACCTCATCATAATCTCCATCTTGGTTTTCTTCTTGAACTTTTTCATACGGACTTTCAAAATCTTCCATCTTTGATGGATCGTATCCTTTCATAATATATATTGTAAGTTTGTTTTTAAATATATCATTTATGATATATTCTAAATGTTCCTTATAGTCATCTGATTCTGATGTAGTTGGAAATTCCTTATCTACTTTTTCTTCCCATTCTTGACCGATTTTATTATATTCATCTGGTTTTTGTTCCTTATATAGTTTATCCAGTTTTTTAAATCCTTTACGGAATTCTTCTTCTAAATCAACAGCTTTTTCTAATTCATCCTTATATATATTAACTCTTGATTTCAGTTCTGGATACTTCTTATATACTTTTGGTATTTCATCCAACTGATTTAATTCTTCTTTAAATTCTGACTCTTCATCATTATCCAATACAACATGCACGGACTCCATTTGCACGTCATTTGATACTCTCAGATATATATCCAGTGCAGTGTATAAATCATGATAATTACTGTCATTTGATGTCAATTCTTTCGCTTTGTCAAAGTCAGCATTTTCCATAGCTTCTTCTATTTGCTTCTCGGTCTTACCAGAACATCCTGTACTTATGCTACTTATTGCCATTACCATGCACAATACTGTTGTTAAAACTTTTTTCTTCATCGTTTCTCCTCCGTTAATAAAACAAGCTGACATCCATGGTAAATGAATATCAGCCTGTACACTACTATATTATTTCTTAAATAAGCTTCCTAAACCTTTTGCAATCTTTGAGAAAGAAGATTCTTTTCCATAATACTCTTCATATTCTTTTTTCTTCAAATATTCTATTGCATCTGTAGCTTCTGCTTCCGTTATTCCAATCTCTGGAAGATATTCACGCAATAACCTAAGAGCTTCTTCACGTTTTTCTTTTGTTGAAGTATCTTGTTTCTTCAAGAAGTTAACTGCTTTTGCTTGTCCAGCTTCTTTTCGCGTTCCCTTTTTAAATAAAGAGATTGTACAAAATAGCTTATCAAAATCCGCCAAGTATTTATCCATTACAGCCAGATACTTATCTTTCAATTTTGATGTAAAACGTTCATCAAACTCTATGCGTTTCTGTTTTAACTCTTCTTCATACTTTAAAGTATCTTCTTTTGTTGGCTGTTTGATCGTGTTCATAAACTCTTGAATATCTGATAATTCCGCTTTTGATAAATCTGCATCTTCTCTTGTCTCAAACACTACTCCGTCTACAGTACGATATTCTATGTCAAACTTTTCTAACACACTGGTTATGTGCTGATATGATGGAAGATTCTCGTATTCTGTTATTCCTATTTTCTTATAATATTCTAACAGACCCTCTTTTGCTGCCTTCGCTTCTTCTTCGGTTGTTCCAATATTCTCCATAAGAAATTCATATGCTTTCTTTTCTTTTTCACTGTTTATATCACAACCAAAATATTCTGCCAATGCACTAATATTATCAACATCATCTGTATAATAATCAAACATCACTTTGTATAACTGCTCTGAGTATGGGTTCAGTTCAAAAGCTTCTTTAATAATGCCTTTTCTATCTTCATCTGTAAGTACACTACTATTGATGTTTCCAAGCATTCTTTTAGCCTTTTCTTTTTCTTCTATTCCAGGAAAATCCCATACACATATATTCAATTTGTCCAAAAGGAAATCCATTAAAACAAAGTGTAAATTCCAAACCGCATTCAAGACTCCATTATTTAACAAATCTCTTACCTCTTGATTTTTAAATAATTCATTTAACTGTCTGTTTGCGTTTGATGTGCTCATAGCATTACCAACAGCATTAAAAAGTGTATGCCCTGCACCTTCTGCCATATTACGCATGCCTAACTCTGCTTGGTGCATATAATCATCAATATAATTGGAACGATTACTTATAGTTCCTCCTACCCATCTGGCTCTATTTTCTTTTCTATACTCTCGCTTTGCTTTTTCATATTGTAGATTACCATTAATCCGCTCTACTTTCTGCTCAAATGCATCAAATGCCATTTGATATTCTGCAAAATATCCTGACTGGTCTGCATATTCCATTAAACTTTGCGTATCAACATCAAATATGCCAACACTTATCAAATCATTTTTAACTTCTTCCATTTTTTCTGCAAATCTTTTTTGCATTTTCCTATCAGATAAGTTTCTAAATGCATTACAACTTTGATAATGTGACCAGTCACTTACATAGTTATCATACACTTCTTTTGCAATATGATAATACTTATTTCGTAACAATGTATATTTCACTCTGTTTGGAGAAATAGTAAAAGTTCCTATTTGATTTTCAAACGAAATACTTTCGTTGTACCCTTCAATTATTTCCTTAACCAACATATTACTTCCTCCTTCAATTTTTAATTTTTTTCCATATCAGATAAGCAATTGCTAAAACGCCTCCCACAACTGCTAGAAATCCAATTACACTGGTTAATCCTCGAAGTATGATTACTATGATTCCTACTGGAACTAATAATGCATAGGAAATTATAAATCCATTTACAATTAATGTAATCATCTGTCTGCCATCCCAGTGTTTGGCACTTATTCTAAATCCCATAATTACCGCTATAACGGCTAATATCTTTGTAATTAATGTAATCATCCTCTACTTTTTATCCTTTACTTTCTTTATAACAACTACTGCACCCACACCTACACATCCGATAATAACAAGATCTCCTACAAATGCAAAAAATCCTCCACCTGTTTTGATTGGCTCATTATTTGTATAAGCATCTCTAATTTCATAATATTCCGTCGGATTCATTTTACCTTTTTCCACTTTTTCATAAGCTTTTTCAACATCTTTTCGTGTCGGAACTTTTTTCCCACATCCAGTAAATGTACAACCAACCATCAGTACCAACATCATACACACTATTGCTCTCTTAATTTTCTTCATCCTGTTCTCTCCTTTTTGTTATTTTTTGTTTTTTTAATTTTCTTTTCATCTCCAAAGGTATCTCTGTAATTGGTTCTATATTTTCCAGTTCAACCTCTCTACTTCCGTAAAAACTTTTATTTTTTGTGTAAAATAACTTTTTCATTTGATACCTTTTCCACTCGATAACCTCTTAATTTATTTAAAGCACCAACTCCACCACCAGCAATTGCTATTCCTATTGCTGAAATTGCTGTAGGTACTCCTAAGAAACTTGCTACAGTTGCTACTGCAGGTGTGGCTACAAAAGCACTTGGAGCTGCTGCTGTTCCTGCAGATGTTATTGTTACAACTCCACATACCACCGCAACACCGATAGCCGCCACACATATTGCCCATGCATAATTACCGACTGCTTTTATTTTCAATACTTTTCTACTCAAATCCATCTCAATATCTATAGTATCTTCTCCTCTTTTTAACGCTTCTCCTAATTCTTTTTCCGTTGTCATTATAAATTCACTCCTTTGTGTATGAGTATATATCTAACCATATATAAATATACCATATATTCATCACTCTTACAATGATTTAAAGGACAGAATATAATAAGAATTGGAGGGAATTATGATGTATAAGAAAAAAGAAAATCCCCTGCGTCTACTACCAACAGACCCAGAAAAGCGTGGAAAAATCATAATTCATTTGGAAGATATTTTAAAAGAACGAGATATTTCTCTAAATCAATTATCCTTCCGTGCTGAAATGCAGAGAACGCAGTTGAGAAATTATCGTGATAACAAGGTACAACGTTTGGATATAGATATCCTGTTAAGGCTTTGTTATGTCCTTGAATGTGACCTAACTGATTTAATTGAATATATACCGCCAGAGGATTAAAGAAATGCTGATGACTATTTTGGTCGTCAGCATTTTATTCATCGTAATAAGGTTTTAATTTTATTGAATACACTACTATCACTTTACTTTTCTCCCCTTTCACTTTAAAACAATCCTTATACCAGTTCTTTCTTCTAGACATCCAAGATTTCTTGTCTGAGATTTCAATTCGTTCTGCATCACTACAAATTCGTAATGTTTGTGGATAACAATCCAGAATATTCAAAATTCCTTGTATATTTCCCTTTACTGGATTCATTAGAATTGCTATAAAACCTTTTTTACCAATTTTCTCGTATCTAAATACCTTTTCCACTTCTTCCAATAATTCTTGAGGTAATCTATACTTCCCCAACAACGGATTTATCTGCTCCAAAAGAATTAATTGGCTTTTATCATATATTTTGATGTACATATTTATCACCCCCTTCCTACATCATAAAGATAATATACATTTAAAAATAAAAAAAAGAGCAACTGGTGTTTACATACTCATAAACATCAATTACTCTTTTTATCTTTTTCAGAACTTTTTTGGACTATTTATTTCCTTGCGACCAGTTCGCGACCGATTTCGCGGCAAGTCCCTTCGTCTTTACAATTCATAGTGATTTCTGATTCAATGGTCAGAAACCGCATATTTACGCACAAAAAAATCACCGTCCCCACAGCTCCTATGTCTGTAAAAACAGTGATTACTAGTGCGCGATCAGGGGTTCGAACCCTGGACACCCTGATTAAGAGTCAGGTGCTCTACCAACTGA
>OHFV01000320.1_pt1 | contig 33506 bp, 40 predicted proteins | sample 1567611 | NCBI WGS metagenome assembly OHFV01 (sample SAMEA3879532, study PRJEB24766) | human gut metagenome | biome: human-associated habitat; feature: feces | place: USA | collected 1985/1987
CGAAAATAGCCCCAAACGGCTCTTTGCCTTTGCAGGGCTTGTGTTTACCCGCTGTAGGGTTGCATCTTGCCACACGGGGCGACACAGGGGCTGACACGGCGGTCACATCTGCATCATCGGAGCGTCGGTTTCATCGAGAGCCTCGTCGGACAGTTCCAGCTCTTTCCCCGCAAGGCTGCTGTTGAATATCTCACGGCGGCATTCCTCACTGCGGTAATCCGAGCGAAACGCCTTGTAAGCCGCAACGGAAAAATCATGCAGCGTATATGTCTGCCATTCGTTATCCGTGCCGTTGTAAACACTGACCCGACCTTCGTCCAAATCAAATTCGAGCAGTGCAGTGACTCGGTCATCCGCATGGATATCCGCACAGACCTTGCCGAAATATTCAAGGCTGACAGGATTCGTTTCAATAAAAGCATCGGCGAAGGTTTCGGGGGCAGCGGATAACTCGCCGCGCTCATACAGACGGTATCGGTATGCCGCCTGCAGCGGTGTGCGGAAGTAGTCGCTTGTGAAATGTTGATCCTCTCCGTTTTCACGGATGTGATAAACCGCAAAGCGTCGGGCCGCTTCCAGCCGCGCCTGCTCTGCGGCGTCCTCTCTTTCAATCGTTGCCTCGATGGAGGCGCGCTGCTCATCGGGAACATATTCTTGATAAAGCATATCGAACGCCTCGGCCAATTTATCCTCGGCTGTTTCGGCGGTCTGACTGCCGAGGACGTCTGCCAATGCCCGCACACGGTATTCGTTAAGGTACAGAGTAATATCAATGTCGCTCATTGGCGCTCACCTCACTGACTTCCGTATGCTCGGTTTTGGGGAGCTTCGGCTTTCTTGCCTTCGGCACGGCAGAGGAAGAAACGGTGCCGGATTTCATGTCGATAAAATCACGCACACCTGCCGGGACGGTCTTGGTATAGAGCGTATCGAGCGCTTTTTCCAGCTCCGTTTCAACGGTCGCACCCTTTTGCGAAAGATAAAGGACAAGGGCGGATGCCTTGTCCTCGTCAAATGAGATATTGAAGGTTGTCTTTTTCATATCATGTTCTCCTTTACATAGAAAGAGCCTGCGTTTCGTCCTCATCGGAGGATTCGTTCGCAGGCTCATGGTTGTGTTCGGTTTCATGTTCATCATAAATGTTACAGCCGAGGACGGAGAGCAGACTCACCGGATCGGTCTGGCAGTTATGACAGTATTGCAGGTGGCAGGTCATCTCGATACAGTCCTCGGTCATGATGAGTTCGTTTATTTCTTCTCTCTGCCGTAATTCTTCTTCGAGCAGTCTGCCGTTTTCGTTGGTGTCGGTGACCTCCGCGCCGAAGTGGTAATACAGCTCGTCGTAGGAGATCGTCCAATAGCAATCCTCCGAATGGTCGCAGCACTCGTTGATAGCGTAATCGGCAAGCTGCCGGATTTTACTTTTATCCATATAGACCGTTCCTTTCCGTAGTTTTATGTTTGCGGTTTTGCTTTTACAATCATGTTTTCCATCGCCTCCGAAAATAGAAAAAGCCGCTTGATTCTCAAATGAAAACCAAGCGGCTATGTATGTGTTATATAGCATTTGTCATAAAAAGCTATGTTGCGTATTCCTGCGACAGCAAATTTGGCAAGCAAGTATCTCTACGCAAATCAAAGTCTTTGATAGCATTTTTTATAGATTTTTCTGGATTAGTCGAGAATAAATCTTGCATCTGCTGTGCTGCTTGCTCTAATTCACTTGCAGTTTCTTTTGGCAATCTTGGAGAGAAAAAATAATCCTCTGCATACCAAAACACAATTCGGTTTATTATTTCAAGCCTCTTTGTAACTGACATATTTTTAAGCTCTTTTTCAAATGTTGAAATACGAGAGTTTTTATCATCAGAAAAAGTAATAATAACCGAGGAGTTTTCAAGTGGAAAAATCGCCAAATGTAAATATTCGACAGAATAGTCGGGGGCATAATTATACTGATTATTTATGAGTTCTCCACTTACGCCTGTTATCAGTGCTATCATTCCTTGAAAAGCAATTGGAACAACATAATTTAATTTATCAAAAGATACCATATGAACATTTGGAGACGCAATATTCAAATTTGATTTTACAGTATCAAAAATATCATAACAATCTTTTATATCTTGACTGCGCGCCTTCATTTGACTACTAAAATAGGCATCTGCGATCATTGCAAAACAAGGTTCTTTTTCAATCAATATTCTTTTCATACTCTTAATTATTTCAAGCTCGGTTTCATGCTTGTAAATATCTCGAAGAACATTTTTTAAAGCTATTTGATTAAGAATTTTACTGCTTGGCGTTTCTGAATAGGCTTGTGGATTTTCATAATCTTGAAAAATAGTGCCATCACATTGACGGCATATAATGTGAAAAGTCCCGCTGCTTTTAACACCAGAGTCCGAGGAAAGAAGTTCTGTTCCAAGCAGTGCATTAAACAAATTCACTTTTCCGTTATCTGCTATGTTCTTTAAACAGAATTGAGGAACGGTATGCGAATTACAAAATGGCAATTTTTGCCCGCAAATCAGACAAGTTTCGTGTTTCGCTTGCGTCCTTGCCTGCTTTACTAATTGACCAATCATTTTTCTTGCATCTATTAATTGGTCATTTGACAAATCATCAGTATTCATATTGATAGACCACATATGCACTCTCCCTTAACTATAACAATCAGTTTTATAGAGTCAGACTTTTTAAATTGATTATACCACCAAATCGTTAAAAAATCTACCGCTATCCTCAGTGCGGCAGGATCACTCCTGCCGCACTGAGTTTTTTCTTATTCGGTATTTTCCGTATAGGTGATATACGGTATCTTGAGCCAGTGCGTAAAGCCGCTGCCTGAAACATCTGAGATAATAACGCCTGCATTGGTGTTGGCGGCGTGTATCACTTTACCGCCTCCGATATAGATTCCGATGTGACCGCTGTGCCAAAGAGCAAGCCCCGGAATTTCGGGGAGCGTGTCAATCGTACCTTTTTCGGTGGCGTTATTGAACATCGTGTCTGCACCGATGTCGGGCATACCGTTTGTGCCGTATTCAATAGTACCTGTTTGGGTGTTCAGCCAGCCGTAGCCCTTAATCAGTCCGATGCAGTCCGCAGTCCGTCTGCCGAGCCAATGTGTTTTGATAAAGTCTGCCTTGCTGCCGACCTCATCGGGGTATTGCTTGGATTTTGAGTTCAGCGTTTTCTGCGTAAGCACTTCGCCGTAGCTGCCCCATACATAGCCCCAGCCGTGAGACTGCGCTTGCTTTGCCCATTCCACAAGGTCGAGGTTATTCTTGCTGTGCGGATCGGTGAAGCCGGAGGTGTTAATGCTGTTGGCTCTGATGGAATTCATTATCTTGCTGTAATCCTCGGATTTCAGTTCCGTGCCGAAGGCGGAGTTGACGGCGGCGATGAGCTGCTCGTCCGTCTGATCCTCTGCAAAGCACCCGACAAGTTTATCTACAAAGCCATCCGCTTTGGAATGGTCATACAGAGCGAGGGTGTACAGCACCTGTGCCTCTTTTGTCCTTTCTGCCGTAAAGCCTTTTTCGGTCATAGCCGTTTCAATGGCTTTCATCGTATCCTCAACCGCTTGCAGCTTTGCTTTTTCCTCATCGGACATTTCCTCGACCACGATTTGCTGAAGCCTGTCGGTGTCGATATTGATATCGCCGTTAAAAAGAGCGATAACGGCAACCACAGGCATTATGACGATGATGATAATGCCGAGGATAATGCCGAGGATAATGCCGAGAACGGTGCGCCGCAGCTTTTTGTCGGTCAGTACGGCGACGGCAATTTTCTTGAGTGCGGCGGCTACCGTGGCACTCATTATCGACCTCCCGATTTGCCGAACAGCGCGGCTTTGTATTCGGGCGCAATGACCTGTAAAAGATACCGTTCATTCCCGCAGCGATAGAGGCAGGTGCCGCGCTCCGGATATTTAATGAGCTCAAATTCGCTCGGTTCGACCTGCAAGGCGTTCATATACTCCTTCGGGTTGATCTGTCCGGCATTGAACAAAAACTGATGCGTAGGAATACTGAACAGCGGTTTTGTAAACTCTCGGATAGACGGAATCAGAAAATCCTCGATGTTCTGACTTGCCAGAATGACCGAGGAGTCCTTTTTGCGCACACGCTTCATGCAGTTGCGCAGATATTCGATGGTTGTCATATTCGAGAGGAAGAGGTACAACTCATCCACCGATGCCGCTGTATTTCCTTTGCCCAATAGCTCGTTACTCATAAAGGAAAGTATATTGAACAGCATACAGTCCTTTAAGCGGCGGTTGGTATCCATAAGACCTTTCACACCGAATACGAGAAAGTTGGAATCGGTGATATTCGTATGTCCGTTGAAATATTTGCTTTCCGAGCCGACGCACATACTGTGAATTCCGAGGCAGACCTCTTGGAGTGTTTCTTCGGTATAGAGGTATTTTCTCTGCTTGTCGTAGGTCATAAATTCTTCCTCGCAGAGCTTATAAAAATCCTGCATAACGGGAAAATCCGAGGTCCTTTTTACGCTGTAATCGGTGCTGTCGGTAATGGCGAACCGGGCATACAGCTTAGAGAGCAGGATTTCAATAGTGTCGATCTGCGCGTCGGTGAAATCCTTGTAGCTGCGGAAAAAGTCTTTCAAAAAGGCAATGTGCTGTGAAAGCCGTGTCACTTTCTTGAATGCTTCGGGAGTTGTGGCGTCGATATCCTCAACGCTGTCTGTCCATGCCTTGGGTTCAAGAGGATTGATGGTGTACTCACCTGACATAAAATCAATATAGCAGCCGCCGAGCGCTTCGCACAGATCCTCGTATTCCGATTCGGGATCGAGACAGATGATTCTCTTGCCCGATTCACGGATGTTGGTGAGGATAAGTTTCAGAAGATAACTCTTGCCTTGTCCGCTGTTGCCGAGGATGAGGATATTGCTTGTAGTTTTGTCCTCGGCTCTGCGGTCGAAGTCCACAAGGATGTTTGTACCGTATTTATCACGCCCGATATATGAGCCGTGAGGGTCTGTTTTGCCGGAGAAGTTGAAGGGATACATATTGGCGACAGAGGATGCAGGCAGCACTCGTTCATACTGTGCGCCGAACTGATTGCAGCCCGTCGGGATGACCGACAAAAAGCCTTCCTTTTGGCGGAGGGTTAAGCGGTCAACGGAAATCTTGGAACGAGTGAGTTCCATTGCAATGTCGCTCTGAAGTTCCTTGAGCTTTTCCATGCTCCTGGCTTTCAGTTCGATGAACACCGACACATGGAGCAGCGGCTCTTTGTTCTTGCGGAGGTTGGCGAGCAGTTCAATTACATCCTGCAAATTACCCTCGGCTTCGATGGTTTCGTTCACATCGTTGCCGCCGCTTTTGAGTCTGTTGCGGCGAGTGGCATTTTGAATGATCTTTCGCTGTTCCATAGATTCCACCAAACGATGATAAATGCGCAGGGTCACGCCGTTGCGGTCGGCGAGCTGTGAGAGGATCGCCTGTTCCTCGGTGGAGGGCGGATACTCACGGATCGCCCATACGCAGCGGTAGCTGTCGCCGACGATATAATGGTCGGATAAAAACTTGATTGTGCCGGGTAGGATCAAGTCGAAGAAGTCCTTGGTGCGGATTTCCTCAACCTGCTCCGGCGTCAATACTTTCGGTTTTCTTTTATACATGATTTTCTTCCTTTCTGCCGTTTAGGTTTCTGCGGCGATAATAAGCAGCCTTCCGTCCTTGCCCGAACCGTGGCAGGTGGAGAGGATAAGGTGCCTGCCGTCCTCGACGGCGATGCGGTCATACCAAGCGTCCGAGGTGTTTGTTTTCAGCGCCTCGGTTACGGTAAAGGTTTGCACTCCATCTGCGGTTTCAAATTTTACGGTCCGGTGTGCATTCAAAAAATCTCTGTCCACATACCTTTTGAGGTCGGAGAACATCGTACCGTTTCGCATATTGTGGCCGTAGATAATCAGGTTGGTGCTTTGAAGGTCACACCGTCCGTCAAGGAACGGCACTCCGCTTTGGCTGTACTTGCCGTAGAAGTTTCGGCGGAGATATTTCTGCGGATCGTGAGGGGTGTGCATAATGGGATAACTGATATTCGTGCCGTCAATAGAGAGGCACCCGATGCAGTCGGCGTTTTCTGTAATGAGAGCTTGTATATTGCGTTCTGCCGCAGGCCGCTCGGTCGGCTCTGATTCTGTCTGTGCGGTCGTGACTGTCGGTTCGGCAATTCGTGAGACGGTGGCAAAATCCTCTTTTTCTTTCTGCTGTTCTTTCAGTTCGGAATGGATTTTCATGCCTGACAGCACGGCGGCCGCCGACAGCAGAAGGCAGAAAAATATGAGGGCGGGCTTATTCCTCATCTTCATCGTCCGTACCCTCGTAAAACTGTTCGCCGTCAATGTCGGGCATTGCTTCGCCCTGCATACTCGCATCGAAATAGAGAGCAAGGATGCGTTTGATCTCCGGCTTTTTCAGCCTATGCACCTCAAAGCCCTCTCCGGCGATTTTGCTCTCAATTCGGTTTGCGGTTTCAAAGACCAGTTTTTCTTTCTGCCCCTTAATTCGGGCGACAAAGAAAAACTGACGGGCGGTTGCCATTTCTACCTGAATGGTGTCAAGAAATTCGATGTACTTTTTGATGAGTTTCCTGACCTTTGCATTTTCCTCAACTTCAAGGCGTTCGGTCAGATAGGCTTTGTTATCGTCGAAGCATTCGGACGAGTCGGTGCAGACGATCTCAGTGTCGGGTAGTGCCGACAGCACCATCATTAGATGGCGTATCTTGATCTCAATGTTAGTGTGGGAGAGCACCGATATATTTGTGGGCGACACAAGGTAAAAGAGCAGCTCGCCCTTGTTGGTTGAGAGACCGTATTTCGTAAAGGTTTTGATACCGAGCAGATCCTGCACCGAGCGGCCTTTTTTCTTTTTCTGCTGTTTCATTGTCATCATCTCCATTCGTAATACTGTTGTGTGGATATAAAGTACCGCACGGCATATTTCATAAAATCCAGCACCGTGGTGTCATCCATGCGGATGGTTAAAAATCCGTAGCAAAGCACCGCCGCTGCCAGAAGAAATATGCGGAGCTGCACCAGCGCCAGCACCGACAGCAGGGCGGCTACGGCAAGGATAACAAAGTCCCGCAAGCTCCAAAGCCATAGGTTGGCCGTGGCCTTGAGGTTCTGCGGATAGATATATTGCGTCATTGGGTCATTCCTCCGATTTCTATGCCGCCGACATCCTCGCAAAACTCCTGCGGCGTCCGACCGTGTCCCTGCATGAGCTTTTCCGCGATCATGCCCTTGATAAGTTGCGCTTCCGCCTCGGTCGGCTCATAGTCAAAGTATGAGGAGCCGCTGTCGCGGCTGATCTCGCATTCGATGCGCAGAGTGTCGGCAAAGGGATTGTATTTGGCGTACATATTCAGCCAAGTGCCGTCATCCAAGGCGGTGTTGATCCCAAACTTTTTGTCCACATCGAACCATGTTTCGATATATGCCGTAATTTCCTGCCCGATATCGCAGTCAACCTCCATATCCGATTCAACGGCAATATCTGTGCGTTTCAATTCATTGTTTTCTTTCATGCTATACCTCCGTTATTTGCCTGCGGCCTTTGCCACACTGCGGGTCAGGTTGACTGCCGTAGTGGTGGCGTGTACCACGCTCATCATGTTGACTCTTACGCTCGAATCCAAACCGAACTGCTGCGCAATTCTCGGCACCTCATTGGCTGCCAGCATAATGCCGAGGCCGAGCAGCATATTCTGCGGAAAGGTCAGAAGCCCCAAGAAGAGTAATGTTGTCTGCATAAATGCCGTAAGGCAGATTGCGATGACTTGCTTGCACCATTGGTTGAAGCCGTCGGCATAGCCCCTCGGTACGCTGAACATATATAACGCACCGACAGACATCTGCACGAGGAGGATTCCGCCTCTTTTGATATTCTGAAAGAATATTTTGATAATGCAGTAGGCAAAGGCGATCATCGCAAGTAAATTAAAGAGTTTGTATTCTGCGGTGGCCGCCACCATAAACGAGCCCTGCAGCACCGAAGTGCTTTGGCCTGCGAGGTCGAGTGACTGCGTTCCCGCAAAAATTCGGGCAAGGTCGTGAGAAAATGTGTTTTGCAGGCTGACGCAAAACTTGTATAGCTCTATCGGTACGACTCCGATGAGAGAGCAGGCAAAGAAGCCTTTTATGATGTTGAGAGCCGTTGTTTTCACATTGGCTCTGCCGCATTGGTACTCGATGGCAACATCAAATATTGCCACAACCGTTCCGGCTACAAACAAGCCCCAGCCGAACAGTGTAAACAGCTTTACGGTTGCCTTTACCCATTCAAGGTCAAACACATCCGCACCCATATTGCCCATCATCTCGAAGAAGTCTGCGATAGCGCCGTAGATGATTTCATAAAACCATTTGAGAATTGCATCCCAAATGGCATTGGATATTTGTGTTCCGAGGAAGTCCATAGTGTCGCCGATGGCGCTGCCGATCCCCGAAAAGATATCGCCTAACCAGTCAAAGATAAGTCATCACCTCCGTTTCGTAACCGGTTGTATCAAATTATCGACCAGATATATAACGGTGCGGTCAGCGTGAAAATAAGGCAGGCAAAAAGAATACACGGAGCGGCAAATTCAAACTGTCCGTGCTTTCTGTAGTCGAAGTACGCCGTGCCGACCTTCACGAAGAAAAGGATGGCGAGGATCATATCGCACACGGGAAAAACAACATTGTTGACTACCGTCTGAATTTGGCTCTTGGCAGCATTCCAAGTATTCTCGATTGCACCTGCCACATCGCCTGCGGCAAAGGCGGTCATGGAGAAAGCCGACACAAGGACGGCCACGAGCAGAACACAGAAAAGGATTCTGACGGTTTTCTTTTTCATAGGATTCATAAGCGGTTACCTCCGATCACTTTTTGAATTTCATTTTCGGTTATCTTTCGGATGCGGATATTGAGGTTTTTGCAGAATTTTAACTCGGCTCTCATGCCATCCGTAACGGTATCTCCGAATACCCAAACCTCATCGCAAAGCCATAGAAGCGACATACCCGCCGCCAAGCCGACTTCACGGTCTTTGGGATTATTATCGTCAAGACATTCCGCATAGAAATGCGGCACGACCGGAGCCGTGCCGCACCTCAGTGCGTATTTGGTATATGCCCTGACCTTTTTGAGATTGCTCTCAACATTCCCGCCGAGGGGAGCGCAGACATACACCTTTTTCATCATTCGTCATCCTCATCCTTTCGGGATTTCACACGGATAATGATGACCGCCACAAGACCGCCGAGCGCCACAGCGCCGAGTCCGATCCAGAAGCCGAGGTTGGAGTTATCTCCCGTCTGCGGATTGTCCGGTGTGGGCGGCGTGATTTTCACGGTCTGACCCTCGTCCTTGATATCCGTATGGGCGGCGATCTCTGTATCGTCACGGTAGAGGGTTTCGAATACCACGATTTCGGTAGCAGTTTTAAGCCCGGAAGCGTCGAATACGAAGGTGATATTGATCTCACCGTCCGGCTTGTCGGGCTTGAGGATAAAGGCGCTGCGAATTTCCTTGCCGTCCGCAAGGAGCGGTTCTCCGGTGGCCTTGTTCATCAACACACCCTTGACCGTATATTCCTTGCCGGGGCTGAGATTTTTGTAGGACACTGTATCCTCGATTTTCACTCTGCCGCTTGCGGTAACTTCCTTTTTGCCGTCCACCGTCGCTTTTGTGCCGATTTCGGAGATTTTTACCTTTACGGTCTGATTTTTGTCCTCCATATCCGCGTGTACGGCAAGCTCTTTGCCGTCCTTATACAGCGTTTCAAAAACCACAAGGCTTGTATTTTCCTTGATGAGTTTTGCGTCAAAGGTAAAGGTCACGGTGACCGTTCCGTTCGGTGTTTCGGGCGTAAAGACGGTTTCGGCTGTTACAGCTTCGCCGTTTTCGGTAAAGGCTTTGCCCGTGTTCTTATCCATAAGCGCACCCTTGAGTACATACTCCTTACCGGGGATGAGGTGGCTGTAGGATACGGTATCGGTCAGCGTGAACACCTCGGTTGCACAGACTTCCTTGTCACCGTTAACCGCAGCGGTGGTCTTGATTTCGGGGATGCGGTCATTGACCACGGTGATTTCTACCGTCTGCTCGTTTTCCGCAATGCTGACAGGATAGATTTCTTCATTGGCAAGGTATCCGTCGGCAGACTGCAATTCCTTAATGAGCCAATCGCCGTAAGGGATGTTCTTAAAAGTGAATACGCCGTCCTCGCCGGATTCAGCTGTAAGGATAGCACTTTCAGCAGTAAACTCGGTTTCGCCGCTGCGGAAGAGTCCGAACTTTGCGCCGACGATAGGCTTTTCGGTTTCACGGTCGATTTTCAAGCCCTTAACCGAGCTGTAGAGGATGTCATTCTTGATGGCTTCGCCGCCGTTTACTTTGATCTCCACAAGGGCGGTATCCTTTCCGGCGTAGTCGAAGGTCACGGGGTACTTTTCATCCGAGAGGATATAGTGGCTGTCGGTTGCAATTTCCTTTACATACAGCTTTGCGCCTACGGGAATGTCGGTCTCGAATGTGATGCTGCCGTTTTCATTGCAGTTGGCAATTTCAAGCAGTCCGTCCTTTGGAATGATCGTGCCGTCAGCGGCAGTCAAGTCCTCTGCGGCATAAAGCCCGAACTGCACCGAGAGGATCTCGCCGTTATTCCCGATACCGAAAATTTCATCCTTGTCGAGAATTTTGGAGAGCGAAAGCACCGCCTTCTGACGGTCGTTGTAAAACTCCGCCGCCGTTTCGGTGATCTCCACGGTTTCGCCTGCATAGGTCAATTCAACCGACTTTGCCTCATCGTTCAGTACCATGCCGTAAGGCGCTTTTGTTTCTCTGACGGTATACTTGCCAAGGTACAATGGCTTGCTTGCGGCGCTGCCACTTTCATCTGTGTTTACGGTATCAACGACCATTCCTTTGGCGTAGCGCAGTGTGCCATCCGGCGTGATGATGTCCTCGGCGGCAGTGATCTCATAGGTTGCCCCTGCGAGGTTTTTATCCGCAAACACAAGGCTGTATACGCCGTCCGATTCCACAGCGGAGAAGAAGACCTCACCGCTTTTTGAAATGTTGACGATTCCTTTCTGCGGCATATTGTGTTTTTCTACGGTTACAACCGTCTTGCTGCCGTCCACCTTAAATGCGATGGGAGCGGAGTCGAGGACATATCCGTAAGCCGTACACTGCTCGATGATCTCATAATTGCCGTAGGGCAGCTTTTCGGGCATCATGAGCTTGCCCGACACATCGGTGTAATAGGTGTCGATGTCAACAGGTGTAGGATAGTTAATGTGCTGCACGATATATTCGCCGGTATCGGTGTTACGCACCTTAAAGCCAATACCCGCCGCAGGGATAATTTTACCCGTTTCCGCGTCCTTTTTGACAATCTCAATGAGCGCCTCAAAGGTTGCGTTGTTGATGAGAAAGCGATAGGTTTCGCCGTTTTCCTTAACAAAGACATTGAAGGGTGCAAGCAATTCCTTGCCTTCCCAGCCCTTGGTCTGCTTCACGGTATACTCGCCGTAGGGCAAGTCTTTGGTTTCGGCAAAGCCGTTTTCATCGCATACGAGAATATCTCTTTCGGTTTCCTCGGCATTTTCATAGCTGCCCGCCGCTTTCAGATATACCTCAAACTCCGCACCTTTTTCGGGTGTTTCGATCTTGGTGCTGCCGTCATCGCAATGCTTGATTACGGCGATTTTTCCCTTGATAACATCTTCGAGGGAGTCAAGAGGCTTTGCAAGGTTGTATTCAACGGTATAGAGCTTGGCCTCCGCACCGATATGCTGGCTCTCGGTATTGAGCAGGTAGCCCTCGGACGGGCTGATTTCTTTCAGTGACCAGTCATTGCCGCAGATATAATACTTGGTGGTAAAACTGCCGTTTGCGTCGGTGGTGTAGGTGTCGATGAGCTGATTGCCCTTATAGATGCCGTACTTGGCACCGGCGAGAGAGGCGTCACCCTGAGGCAAGCCCTTTTCGCTGTCGCTCTTGGTTACGGTAACATTGAACTTCTTGAGGATATTATCAAAGGACTTATTCGTTACCTTGTTCCACTCGATTGCGGCGGTCTGCTTTTCGGGTACGACATAGCGAGTCGGAGTGTCGACTTCTTCGAGGGTATATCCCGTGCCGATAAGCACATCCTTGAATCTTGCAATGCCGTTTTTATCGGTCACAGCATACTCGTTGACCTCAATGCCGGAAAGCGATGTTCCGTAGAGGCGGAATTTCATGCCCTCGGCCAGTCCGTCCTCGGCTGTCTTTTTGACTGTAAGGTCGCCGCGGCGGAGCTTGTTGCTGAAGTTGACGGTAGACACCTGACCGCTGACTACGGTGACGCGGCGTGTTTCCTGCGGCACATATTTGTCATATTCGGCTTCTGTTACGGTGTACACGCCGGGGCGAAGGTTGTCCACCTGAATGACGCCGCCGTTTGCGGTTTTAACGGTTTTGTCCACGCCCTCGCCCTTAATGCGGAAGGTAATGCCGTCCACCTTGCCGTCCTCGCTGACCTTGACGATTTTTGCACTGCCGGGGATCAGTTCATTGACGGCCTTGATGGTAATCGTGGCGTTTGGGGTATTCTTGTTAAGCGTAACCGTCCATTCGGATTTTCCGTAGGCACGGTAGTCCTTCGGAAACACGGTTTCCTTGACGGTATAAGTGCCGAACGGAATCGGATCGGCAGCCTTGGCATAGCCGGAAGCATTGGTTGGGCCGATCTTATATGCCTTACCCGTCTTTTGATTTGTGGCAACGAATACGGCTCCGGCAAGTGCCTTGCCGTTTTCATCGGTCTTTTTAACCTCCATAAAACCGTTTTCGATAAAGAGCTCGTCCGGAAGATGATAATATCCGTTCGGCGTGGATGCCTTATCTCCGTTGGAGGAGTGTGCCATACCTTCGGTGGTGTTGATTTCGGGGCCTCTCTCATTACCTACATGGATAATGAAGTGCTTGCCGTTATATACGCCTGCAAAAATAGCCGCATGGACATGGCTGCTTGAGCTGTTGCCGAAGATGATGATATCGCCGGGAGTGAGCTTGGAATAGTCCACATTGCTCGGACTCGTGCCGACCTTTTCAATCTTGCCCTGCGAGGCAAGCTTATTGAGTGCGTTCTGCCAAGTCACAACAGCCTGCGAGTTTGTTCCCGTAGCGTTGATGGCGTCGGTAATAAACTGCGTATCCACACCCTCAATGTTAGGCAGGTAGTTGCAAATATAGTAGGTCACGAAGCTTGCACAGCAGAGACCGTACTGTTCGAACCTTGCAATATTCGGTGCTTTTCCCGTCACGGTCGAGGAGTCGGAGACCGTTTCCTTGCCGGATGTGGCCGTTCCGTAGTGAATGTCCGACAGAACATCCGGTGCATTTCGTTTCAGTGCGCCGCCGTAGTGTCCGGTCTGATAGATCGTGCCGTTATCCTTCTGCTTTTGCACATTGTAGCCCGTATAGGCAAGCGCTCTGACGATGGGGTTGTCGAGCATTTTATCGGGAATGTCCGAGGCAGGTGCCGCAAACGCCGAGATTGGGAAAGCGCTGAGTACCATTACCAATGCAAGGAGCAAGGATAACAATTTCTTTCTGTTCATATTGACTCATCCTTTCAAGTTTGATTGTATAAAAAAAGAACGCCTGATTTTATCAAGCGTTCGTGATGGGAGTATATCGGGCGGTTATCCGCCGTAGTTTTGGCTGCTTACGCATACGCAGCAGTACCATGTGCCGCCTTTGTAGGTGATGCCGACCGCCATGTAGGTGTATTCGGCACTTCCCACATAGCGCCAATGGCCTGCACTGTTCTTGAAGCCGTTTGCTATTTTATCGGCTATCTCGTCTGCCGTACCCGTCCAATTTCCTTTGGCGGCGGCTTCGGCATTGTATCCTCGATAGTAGCTGGCTTCGGGCATTCCGCAGTCCGACATATCTACATATTCTCCGTATTTGAGTACGGTGCAGGCGTCGGGACTTGATTCATGCGAGAAGTTTGTTACAAGCTGCTCGGAGCGATAGGTTGCGACCTTGCCGAGTCCGGGCAGGATGGTTGCAGCCGGTGAGCCTTGGGCTTGCCTGAGTGCATTTATCTTTTCTGCCGTTTTCCTTGCCACCTCATTGGCGGTAGGTGTTTCGGCAGGAGCTTCGGGCTTTTCTGCGGGTGCAGGAGTCTGCGGTTTTTCCTCGGCAGGCTTCGGAGCTTCCGTCTGCTTGGACGGCGTCTTGGTTTGCTGATTTGATTCGGCAGGCTTTTTGGTGTCTGTCTTACTGCCGCTGTCGGCAGGGGCATTGCCTTCGGCCTGTTCTTTTTCTGCCGTGGGTTCGTCTGCCTTTGTTTCGCTTTCCGCAGGCAGGCTGCTCTCGGCGGTCGGGTCGGAAGCCTTGTCCGTTACCGTTGCCGTGATACCGCTTTCCGTGCTTGCAGGATTACCGCTTGTGTTTTCTGCCTTATCTGCACCGCACCCTGCAAGGCTCAGCGTGATCAGTCCTGCGAGGAGGGCTGCGAGCATTTTCGTCTTTCTCATATTTACCACCTCTACCTACAGGATACCGAAAAAATTCGGAAAGTCCAGCAAAATCTGCACTTTTCAGAAAAAAGTCACATCTTTTGTGCCGGACTCTCGTCCTCATCGGGCAATTCGTCCTCGGATTCCTCCAAAGCCTCACGGTAAGCGCCGAGAACGGCGTCGTTGAGACTCTGTCTTGCCTCATCGGTGAGGGCAAAGGCAATGTCGGAATATTTTGTTTCGCCGCTGCTGGTTTTGTAGGAGCGAAAGGGCATCCGGGCGAACATCCCTTTCTGACCGTCCACAACGGCGATGTCCTTAATAACGAACGCGCCGCCGATATTCACGCTGGCATACGCCTTGACGGTGGCGTTCTCACGCTCGATCATGCGGTCGATTTTAGCGGTCAATGGAGTTTTCTGCACTGCCGCTTTTGTGCTTGTTGTTTTCTTGGTTGGCATAATGATTTACCTCCGTATTTTATAGATTCATGGTCATACCGCCGTCCTCATCGGGTTCATCGGCAAGGTCGTCGGCTTCAAGATGTTTCTGCGTGTTTTCCTTTGCCCATTCGGGGATGAGTTCCTCTTTCAGTGCGCCTATAAATTCCGTGCGGCGGTAATAGGTCTTTTCGCCGTCCGCCACATGGAATCCGAACACCTTCGTGCCGAGGGAATCGGGGCGGCAGCCGTTGCCGTGGGTGGCGTAGAACAACTGATCCTGCGGCGTTTTGCACTCGTCCTTGAGAACGGACGGATCAAGCACCAAGATGTGATCGGTATAGTCGAGCTGTCCGCTGCGCTCACTGTCGCACTGACTGCCGTCATATAATCCGAGTGCCTCCCACTGCCGCCTTGCATCGGCAACAAACAAGTTGACGAGCCCCGGATGGCTGCGGACACAGTATTGCCATGTGTTTTCCTTGTCCATAACGGAAAAACGCCTTGACCATTTTTTGTTGTCCTCGGAATATCTGCCGTCATGGGTTCCCTGACGCACGGTGGCGGCGAGAACGAAGTTGACACGGTCAAAGCCGTATCGGTCGATGATCTCTTGGGCGCAGGATTTAAGGCACTGACCGTCATAGTGTTCGTCAATGGCTCTCTCGATAGCACGGGCGCAGTCGCAGTTTTCGAGGTAGCTCTCACGCCATTCATCCTTTTCATCCCATTCCGCAGCTTCTTTAAGGGAATAGAGATATAACGGCTTATGCTCCGGCATTGTGTCCACCTGCTTTCTGTTCAGCCCACTTGACGGACAAATGCACAAGAGCTACACGCTGTTGTTCAGCAGAGAGGCTGTCGAGGAAATCCTCAAGCGTCATCTCGGTTTCCTTGTCGGCTGTCTTGGTGCCGGAGCAGTTATCGCAAATCTTTTCACGCTTGACGGTGACAGTTCTGCCGTCCGGTGATTCGGTGAAGGACAGCACATCGTTATACGAAAAGCCCACGCGCTGTCTTATCTCATAGGGGATGGTAATGCGGCCTCTTTTGCCGAGAACACGGTATAACTTTGTCATATCAGTTCGCCTCGCTTTCATCGCAATTATCGCTGCAGGGGCAGTCCTCGCAGTCGCCGGTGCAGTCCATGTCGGCAATGGGACAATTTTCGCAATCGCCGTCACAGACGATATCCTTCGGGTCGTCGATGTTCTCAATGACGATCTTATTTCCGTCTGCGTACATCTGCATGGGGTCGCCCTCGAACATTCCGGCTTCGAGGAACAACTCGGCAGGTACGGGAAGCATGATGATTTCGGTTTTTATCTTTTTATTCTGCATACGATGTTCTCCTTCAATATTTTTTCGTAGTCGAGTGGCTTGTCGATAGAATCGAACAAGGTGAGCTGGTGGGGCTGCTGCCGTTCACGCTCAAAGAGGTCATAATTGGCTATGAGCAGTTCGGGAAATTCTTTGCCGGCCTCGTATTTCTGCGCCATACTGTGTACCCGCTTGAAGTCGAAAAAGTTATATTCCTTATACAGCTCCCGGATTTCGGGGCAATCGTTATACGACAGCAGAAATTTACCTTTCATACCCGCAAGGGCATGGTAGAGCCTCAGATGATCCTCCCATGTGAAGCCGCAGTCATACACATATTCGCTTGTGAAGTACGGCGGATCACAGTAGGTGAAGGTTGTCGGTCGGTCATAGTGCTTGATGAGGGTTTCGAAGTCCTGGTTTTCGATGACCACATTCTCGCAGCGCTTGGCAAAATCCTGTACGAGCACAAACAGTGTTCTGAGGGAAAACGGCTGACAGGCAAAGGACTTGCATCCGCTGGAATAACTGTAACGGATGAGTTTTAGGAACATGGCAGCCATGCGTAAGTCATGGTCGTTTCTTGCCGCCGAATACAGCGTTCGGATTTCCTTGGCGGTCACTTCGGGCAGCAGTATTTCGGTCAGATTAAGCTGTGCCTTTAGGTAGTCCTCGGTGAATTCCTCTTTTTCGAAGAACTTTTTCAGTACGGCGAAATCGTCACGGGAATTCAGGCTTAAAAAGCCGAGTTCACGGATGAACTCCATCGGGCGATCACGCATACAGCGGAACAGATTGACGAGGTTGTGATTGTAATCGTTGAATACCTCGAATTTGTCCGGCACGGGCTTTCCCAGCAGTACCGCACCGGAGCCGCCGAACGGCTCAACATAGCGGTCACAGCCTATGGGAAACAAGGCATACAGGATATGGAGGATAGAGGTTTTGTTGCCTATCCAGGTTGCAGGGGATTTTATTTTGATCACCTCACTTTGAGGCGGTCAACCGTTATAAAGAAAAAGCGGCGGTATCTTTCGTCTTTATAACGATCGATACCGCTGTGGATTTATTGCTTATTCTGTTTTGTTTCTTTCTTTGGTGCGGAGTCTGCGTATCTCGTCCTCATAGTCGTTGATGCGGTTGATCTGCATACATCCGAGTATGCAGAAGCTGATGCACCCGCCGAGGAGCAGGCCGATTATGAGCATGGCGATTTCCATTCTACATTCCTCCCATCGTTATGCTTTCGTCCTCATCGAGAAACAGCTCGGCGGTTCGGACAGCGTCCTCGCCGAGACCTCGGAGCAGATGATTGAAATCCTCAATGTCGCAGCAGGAGCGGATACCGTAATCGGCACACAAATCTCTGTAATAGCTGAGTTCCATGCCATCTCTGTCCATGAGGATATTTTCATTCAGTTCAAGCCATGCCTTTTGCTTTTCCCAACATACGCAAAGCGAGGTCGGGAAACCGCCTGTTTGGTCGCACTGAAAATCCGGCGAAGTATATACCTCGCCGGATGCGTAAAGCTCTGCGGTTTTCTTTTGCAGTTCGTCATAGGTCATAAGCGCATACCCATCCCTTCGTCCTCATCCTCGGATTCATCGCCTCCCGTTATATTGACATATTCTCCGATAATGCAGAGAGCTTCGTCGTAGCTGCCGCACTCATGAATGCGGTTGGTCATTTCTGTTGCCTGTTCCGCAAGTCCGTTATGGCGGAGTGTTCGTGCGGCAAGCCCCATAAGGTTAAAGATGTTTCCGTCCTCACCGATGAGCTTGCAGTCGGGCTTTGTCTTGTCTGGTTCATGCTCGGAAATATAGCCGCCAAGCAGATTCGGGACATAGTCCGAAAGCCAAGTGCCGCCGAACTGCTCATGGGAACGCAAGCGCCACATGGCGAGCTTGCCCATGTCGATTTCCAACCCGTCCTCAAAGGGAAATAGGATATTTGTGAGGCTGCCGTTTTGGAATACCGAGATATTCTCAAATCTGCTGCCGTTTTTCAAGATCCCATCATCGGTTAGGAGACTGTTGATGCCGTCGAGCCACTCCTGCGGGTCACCGCCGCAGCCCTGTAAAATAAGTCCTTCCTTGCCGTTCATACGGCGTAATTCCTCTGTTTTTACGGTTTTAATGCTCATAACTGCATACCTCCCATCTGCATGGTTTCGTCCTGGGCTTCTTCCTCGGCAAACTCCGATACTGTCATCGTTTCTCCCAGGAAGTTTGGCTCGGTGTCCTCATCCAGCGGAATATATCCGCTTTCACCGAAATCGAGAATATCCCGCATCAGAACAGTGCCGCCATGGTTGACTCCGACCTTCGGCTCAATGGAGCAGAAGCGGTCACCGTCATCGCTGTGGCGGAGATCATAGGCATACAAGCCTTCGGGGATCTGTTCGGGCATGAGACGACCGTTGCTGAACAGCGCTCTGCGGTCAAGCACCTCAATGACATCCAGCTTTTCCTCAGTCAGTGCCTGCGTTTTCAGTTCCTTTACCTCCGGCTCGTCATACGGCACAGGCTCAAAAAGATGTCCGTTTCGAGCAGAAATAACGCCGTAATCCGTAACGGCTGCACCGATGCGGCCGAGCAATTTATCCGCTTCATTTCTCGGAAGCAGGTTTTCAAGCCACCTGCTGTCGAACTCCGTGCTTGTGTTTTCAAAAATATACTTCTTGAAGAAGGCATCCGCAGTGTCAGGTTCGGCAGTAAATTCATAACGCCACAGGTTTTGTGCTACATTCAGCGTGTCCTGAATGCTTGCCGTGTTTTCGGCATCCAAAACGGCTTTGAACTTGACCTGTTCCGCTTCGCTCATGATGCTGATTTCCGCAGCAAGCTTATTGAGCGTTTGGACATCGCTCATGCTGCCGAACATCTCCGGGGTGATCTGCGGAATTACAGATTCAAAATCGTAGTACACGCAATCGCCGATGTCTGCTTCATTAAATGCCGCGGCATAATTTGCGAGTAAGTCGCTTGCCATTGGAAGGTCAAGCCAAATAGCCCTATCTACAGGATCGCCCTTGATATGCCCCGGCGTACCCGATACGAGCAGACGAATGGCAAAGTCGGAAGATTCGGATTCCTCGTCCGGCAAGGTCACGCCGTCATACACCTCCGGCCGTTCATAATGCACAGTGGGGATATACAGCCTGCCCTCAAACACGCCGCTATCGTTTTTCTGCTGCACTCTGCCGATCTGCTCTGCGTTCAAAAACGGAACGGCACTTTCGGGGATACCTTCGAGGTCGGAAAGCAGTTCGTTTTCGAAGGCAAACCGACCGAGCTCGGCAAGATTGCTTACATTATGAGCAACGGGAACGGTGTCCAAGCTGTAGGTGCAGTTGATAAGGTCTTTGATACTGACGGGGTTTTCGTCTGCGTCGTTGAATATCTGCTCGGTCACGGCGTAAAACACGGGCAGTTCCTCGTCGGGGAGAGAAGCAAGCCGCTTGGCAAAGAAGTTCAGCTCGTCCAAGCTGAATGTGTCCAAGCGAATGTCCTGCAGCTCCGGCAGGATATCGCATTCAAGGATGCTCACTTCAACCGTATTTTCTCTGCCGACGGCACGAGTTCTCTGCATAGCGTCTTTGACCTCATAGTCCGCCGCAGGCAGCAGTAATTCGGCATAATAATATCCGCCGTTAAGTGCTTTTTCGGCGGACAGTTCAAGCCTCATGATTTTTCTGTTATAGTTCATTCTCGCTTATCCTTTCTGAATTTGCTCTTGGTAGATTCGCTTAATAACGGCACCGACAGCAGAAACGACAGGCACGCTCACGGCGTTGCCTGCCATTTTGTATAGCCGTCCGTCCTTCAGTCCCGTGGCGACTGCCTTATCGAATTGTTCATCCGCAAAGCCCTGCAAGCGCCAGCATTCTCTCGGCGTGAGCTTTCGCACTCTGCCGTAACGGAGGATACCGTGCCGGTCCTGCACCGTAAGGGTGAACATCGGCTCGTTAGGCTCTTTAATCCAACGGCCCTGCTGACGGATGGTTTTCTTATCGGGCGTCACAACGGCTCTCGGCTCGTCCTCAATAAACACGGCGGAGTGTTCGCCCTTGTGCTTGCTGATGCCGCTGTCCTGTCGGGCAGTAATGCACCGAGCCGTTTCAGTGAGTTTTGCACCGGCGTTCAAATCGATAAAAAAATAGCCCTGCGTATTGCCGGGCGTTACGGTATGAGCGATCTTTTCTCCGACTCGACCTCGCCGTGTATTCATTGTCGGGTAGGCAAGGTCGATACTGTCGCCGGGATGTGCGAGCTGAAAGCCGGATTTTGTATCTACCTTGATAGGCAGTGCTACATCGTAGAGTCCGGTTTTTCCTCCGAAGCCTCCGGCATTGCTTGTGAGAGTAATGCCGACTCCCTCGTCCGAATAGACCCGATTGCCCTCTGTGCCTCCAAGGAGTTGGATAAGAGACGCTGCATTTGCGTTTGTGAAAGATAGTATTTCTCCGGCACATCTTTCTCTAAGATATCCGACAATATACACGCGCTTTCGGGATTGGGGGACACCGAAATCCTTGCTGTTAAGGATTTGCCATGCGACATCGTACCCCAGCTCATCCAGCGCAGAGAGGATGGTCGCAAAAGTCCTGCCTTTGTCATGCGAAAGCAGACCGGGAACATTTTCAAGCAACAAAAAAGGTGGTCTTTTAACGGCGGCAATGCGGGCGATCTCAAAAAAGAGAGTGCCTCTTGTGTCATCTTGGAATCCTCTGCGGAGCCCTGCGATACTGAAGGACTGACAGGGAAAGCCGCCGCAAATAAGGTCGATATCCGGCAGGGTGTATGGGTCAATGGTTCTTGCGTCTGCAAAATACAATTCTCCTTTCGTGGGGTACATGGCGTCATACGCCTGCTTTGCGTATTTGTCTATCTCGCAGTAGCCGACGCACTCAAAACCGCCGAGCCGTTCAAGTCCCGACCGAAAGCCGCCGATTCCTGCAAACATATCCAAAAATCTGATTGGCATAAGTCATCCGACCGTTGCCGTTGTTTTTTCTGTTCCGCCTCACTTTCCTTACATCGTCATACCGAAGCCCTCGGCCTCGTCCTCATCCTCGGTTTCCTCATCGTTGCCGTTGTCGCCCTCACATTCGCCCGCAAAGCCGTTTTCTGCGGCTTCCTCGTCCGTTTCTTCGCAGATATCCTCTGTGGGGCTTTCGGCGTCGATTTGGCTCTCACGCTCGGCCTGTTCTCGGTCGAGCTCGGTTTCAATAAGTCCGAGGACGAATTCCTTCTGACTCATATTGTTGCGGTGCAGGTAATCCTTGATCCTCTGAAACAGTTCCTCCGGCACCTGAAATGCCATCGTTCTCATATTGCCCATGTTATTTCCTTCTTTCTGCTGTATTTTCGGGTGGAGTTCATCGTCCACCGCAAGGGTGATAAACTCAGCCATTGTCATCCCTTCATGCCGTTCGAGATATTCTCTGATTTCGGCATGGAGGTCGGCATCGATTTTTACGGTTATGCCTTTCTTTTCATCCGCCATTGCGCTCGTTCCTTTCTATATATTTTCTGATAATTTCCGCAAGCAGTTCCTCTGCCGACACTTCACGCTCGGCGGCTTCCCGAAGCAGCATGTCTGCCTGCGGCTGCGGTATAAGAATATCGTGTTCCAATAGGCAACCTCCTACATTCCCATGACGGGGCCGTTGTCCTCGTCCATGTCCTCGCTGTCGGCCTGTTCCTCGGCAAGCTCCTCATCGGTGAGCTTGCGGAAGGAGTCCTCGCCGGGGATGATGCCGAGCTGCCTGCCGTTATCGAATTTGCAGTGGACGGTGGATGTATCATCCACAAACATTACAGTGCCGCGCATATCGTCCTCAACAGGTCGGGGATCGTCACCCATGTGCAGAAGTAGGATGCGCGTCCCTTTGGGATAGAGTTCTTTATATCGCTGTGCCTGTCTATGCAGACGGTCATATTCGTTCATTTCATTTACCTCCGTGTTTTCGTTATAATTTCATTCCGTAATATTCGTCCGGCGAGAGTAAAAAGGAGAAGTCGGCATCCTCAATATTGTCGCAATGCCCTGACAGGAAGGTTTCATCCCGTTCCATGCGCATTATCAGATAGGCGACTTCTTCGGGCATCGCCGTTACGGTTTCTTTGCCGCCGTACAAATAGGCTTCGGCGTGTACGCTGACCTCTGTTTCCGCATCGGCATTCTCCATAAAGTCATCAAAGGCTGTCCAGCCGACGAGGTCGTCGTACTCTCTCGGTATTCCACCGACCGTAAATTCAATTTCTTCATTACCTGCGGTTACGGTAACCGCAGAAAACAGCAAGGCCATATATTACATCCCTCCAATCGTCATTTCGGTATTTTGCAGATGATCCTCAAATTCGTCCTCGGTCATCATGGCGTAGTCATCGCCGCTGTTCCAGAAGGAGACGAACAGTTCGCCGTCCATTGTATCAATGGGCTGCTGCTCGAAACCCTCACAAAGGCCGTCCGAGCACTGTCCGATGAGCCAGTCCCGGAGTGCTTCCGTTTCCTCTGCAGTGAGCGCTTCCTTAAGGCTGCAATCTATCCGTCCGAACAGTCTGCCACCGTGCAGTTCCACCGACCACACAGCTGAGGTCAGCTTTTCGCTCACGCCGTCATCCTTGTTATAATAGGTTGCCGTATCGTTTTCGTCGTTGGCGGTGTAACGATTCAATGCATCGGCGATCTCATCGGCGCTGTCGGCAAGGTAGGAATCTCCGACCGTGAACATATCTCCGTCGCCCTCGTCAATGTTACCGATGAGAGGGCAAAAGAATACAGCCTTTACGGGACCGGCATCCTGCGTCATCTGACGGACGGCGTTGATTACTTCGTCCATTGAGTCGTACTGGTCGTAGAGGATATTCTGTTCCAGTTCCTCTTTGATGTCCTCGCTTGCCGCCCCAATAACAAGCGTCAGCATATTGGCGTCGGCGATGGTGTTTTTTTCATTCAATGTGAGGAGCAGATGCTGACCGAAGTCACTCTCGCTGAACAGCTTTACGCCTATATCCTCGCCCTCATTGTCGGTCAGCGGGATCTGTTTCGGCGGCTGCATAATGCCGATAGACTGTAGCTTTTCATAGAGGTCATAAATACTGCGAGGAAAATCCAGCACAAGAGTGTTGTTTTTATTGCGGATAATTGCGGTGATCATATTTACATTCCCCCCATCGTCATAGGTTCATCCTGATATAAGATGTCGAGCAGGCTTGTGTCGGTGTCGTTGTAGATGAAGCCGCCGCAAACAAATTTGCCGTAAAATTTATCCGAGATATATTCTCCGAATCCCTCATAGTCGAAATAATCTTCCATTTCAAGATCAAGAATGTATCTGTCCTCGGTTTCGGTAAAAAATCTTCCCACTTCGGCATAGCCTGTTGCTCCCTCAATGAAGGTGAAGCACCCGATATTCCTTGCCAGCCTTGTAAGCTGCTCGGCGTCCTCGGCTTCGGCATATTCCGCCACCGACCACAGCTTTTTCAGATCCATATCCGCCGTATTAACGGCGGCGGTCAGCCGGTTCAGCTCGTAAACGCCTTCCTCGGAGGCAATCTCACGGAATCGCCCGAACCATTCGGGGCTGTCGGTATTGAAGTCCTCCAGCGTAATTTTCACCTCATCCGCTGTTGTGCCGAGCCTTGCAAACGCCTTGTCGATGGCTTCCTCCTCACAGGGAAAATACAGATATTCGGTTTTGCCGCCATACTCGGCCTTGGCAACGCAAAGCACCCCCGGATCATACAAATACGCTGGGAAGGTCTGTCCGTCATATGACCGTTGGAACGGCGTGTTTTCGTCCACGAACAGCATTCCGTGTTCGGTAAATATGCCATTGCCGGACTGTATCAGCTCCCGTCCGAGCTGCGCATATTTCGGGTCATCCTCATCGTGTGCCGGTATGCAGCCGTTGACCGTGAGCAGATACTCTCTGCCGATTTTGCCCATGTCACCGATATCCCGAATCAGCGGATAGCGATTGAGATTAAAGCTCAAATTGATGAGGTCGGGCAGAGTGTCGAAGCCCTCTAATTTCATTGCTTCGTAAAACTGGTATTCCTCATCGCCGAAGAAGCTGTCCATTCGTTTTTCGAGGAAGTTTACTTCATCGAGGTTGACGAATCTGTCTTGCAGGAAGGCGAGTTCTTCGGGAAATACCACCTCGGTCACATACAATTCCAGCGGTCGTACCTGCTCTGCGCCGATCTCGGCAAGCGCCTCTTGCAATGCCTTTTCGGTGCAGGGAAAACGGATGTCGGTCTGACTGTTTCCGTATTTGATTTTCAGTTTAATCATGACAAATCTCCTTTACGGCTGCGAGTCCGAATCTGCGGATAGCCATAGCATTGCAGATGGTGCGGAACAGCATGGGCGGGACAAGGTCTGCGTCCGACAAGTCCGACACGGTTATGTGCTTTGTGCCGAGGGTCAAGTCCTTAGCTGCGCAGTAGAGGGTGTAGGCTCGTTCGGAGCAATTATTGAGCTTAATATTCTCAAAAAACACACAGCCGTTAATTATATGGTGCTTGCAGCAGCTCCACAGCCTTTGGTCGGCAGTGAGCAGATACAGAGCTGAAAGCAATGCGTAATTCTCTCGGTGTACATTCTTTGCGGCAAGTGTAAATCTTGTCCGGTGCTTTTCATTTATATATGTCATGGGCTTTTCCTCGCTTTCTATATATTCGTTGAATCTCTTTCGGAAGGGCGGACAGCGTATCTGCCTCATGGTGGCTGTCAGTATTTCTGTGGGTGTGGCAGCGGTTGTTGTGATGAATAGCTGTGCTTCGGTAAAACGGAAGCCCACGCCTCTCGGTGCAAAATTCGGAACGGTCATCATCAGCCGTTCCATGCGTCTGTCATGTGGATTATCTGAAAATATGGTCATTGTTTTTCTCCTTGCTGTGAAATAAAAAAAGCCCTCCGGTTTTTGTGTAACCGAAGGGCGATTGATAGTATTATATATTCTGTTGTGGTGCTGATTCCTGCTCAAAGGTCGGCGGTTCGGCTTCGAGGGAGGGATATCCGTCCGTGAGCTTTTCTTGGAGCTTATCCAGCTGTCGTTCCTGCCCATAGGTCAGCGTTTCGCAGTTGCCTTTGGCAAAGTCCACACAGCGGCAGAGGTTTGCGGTTTCCTGTTCGGAGAACAGTCGGCTTTCGGGGATCAGTCCTGAGCGCACGGCAAAGGACTCCTTGGCGTATTCATAGCTCGGAGAGTAATCTCCCCAAAACACGGCATTACCGTCTGCGTTCTGTTTCCATGTGACAAATTCAAAACCGTGGCTTTCGCTGTACTTGGCTGCCAGCACCGTATCTCCGAAGGAGGCAAGCTGTCGGTATTCCGAAACATCCGCCGCCTTCATCTGCTGCGCGTGTTCGTAAAGAGCGACATAGTCCTTTACGGTGAGCAGCTCATTTTGAACTTCAGCGATTTTGCCGAGGTATTCCTCCGAGAGGTAGGGGTTGTCGTTGACGATGTAGTTCCCGTTGTACTTCACCCGGCACAGCGGCATCCCATCCGAGGACACCGCCAGCCAACCGTCACCGTCCATTTTGGTATCGTACCGAGATTTGAGGCGTTTGGCTAATTCTTTCTGTAGCATATTTGATTTCTCCTTTTTTGAGGGTAATAAAAAAGGCAGATAGATTTTTGCTTTCTATCTGCCTGTGTATCTGATATTTACTTTTCGGGAGTTCAAGTCTATCCACAAAGGGAAAACGGCGATTTTACATCTGCGTTTTGGTACAGAGAAAAATCGCCGTTTGGGTAGCAAAAAAGCCCGATATATTCGGGCTTTTCGCAGGAGACATCTTTTTTGTCTCCACATTATGGCGCAGATGGAGAGATTCGAACTCTCGCGGCGGTTACCCACCCTACGCCCTTAGCAGGGGCGCCTCGTCACCAGCTTGAGTACATCTGCAAAACCGTTAACTTAAACACACACTGTCAAGTTGTTGCACCGATTAGGTGCTTAACTAATATACCAAAACGAAGCAAAAAAGTCAACATAAAATTTATATAATCGGGCAAAAAAACTACATACAATAATCTATGGCGGCGGCAAACGGCACCGAATTTGCGATTGTGAGGCTTGATTATGGCAACAAAATTATTTAAATACGAGCACGGCGGCTTTGTGTTTTGCTGCATTTTGGGCACGCTTATGCATTTCTTTTATGAGTGGAGCGGCGATTTAACGATAATAGGAATATTATGCCCCGTAAACGAAAGCGTGTGGGAGCATTTAAAGATGATTTTTTATCCGTTTATATTTTGGGAAATTGCAGAATACTTTATATTCAACGAGCACACCCCGCTTGCTTTTTCAAAGCTTTGCGGCGCACTCCGCGGAATGACGGCAACGCTTGCCGTGCACTATATTTACACTGGCGCAAGCGGAAAAGAAAGCATGGCGGCGGATATAATTTCATTCGTTTTGGGTATAGGCGCAGCATTCGGCGTAAGCTTTTTAATAATGAAAAACCGCACAAAGAAAAACAGGCTGTGCGAATCGATTTCGATTATATGCACGGTGATAATTTGCCTGCTTTTTACCATTTTCACCTTTATGCCGCCACTCACTCCCCTTTTTAAGGACGCAACAAACGGCACCTACGGAATATAGGCAAAAGAAAAGCGGCGGTCTTGCCGACTGCCGCTTTGTTGATTATTAAACCGTTTCCGAGATCGGAAATTTATTTGTTATGACCTCTCTTAAAGCGCTTTTTGCCTTCTTCTCTGAAAGCATCCAAGCCGCCTTTTTCATCATAAAGCTTTGCGGCCTCAAGGCAAATATCAAGCGAAAGGTTGATGCACTCCTCGCTCATATTATCGGGTGTGTCAAGGCGAGTGTGATAATAGGTTTTCGGATCGTGGTTAACGCCGCAAAAGCCGGAAGCCATAAGGCCGTATCTGCTGAAGCCCTCGGCATCAATTGCGCCGGGATAAAGCTCTGTTTCGGGCATTTCGATGCCGCAGTTTACACCGGCTTCATAAATAATTTCGGAAACAGCATTTGAGTTTTTCTGAGTGCCCGTGCAACCGTTTGTATAGATCTGGAGCTGCTCAATTTCACGCATTGTATCCATTGCGATAAAGATTGTTTCAACATCCGAAAGATCCTCTTTATGCCTTTTTGCATAAGCAACAGAGCCTCTTAAGCCGGCTTCCTCCGAGCCTGCAAGAAGAGCGCAAACCTCTGTGTTTTCAAATCTGAAATCATTATCTGCCATTTCTTTTAATACGCCCATTGCGATGAAATCCGCAGTGAGGTTATCATTGGCGCCGTCTACAACAACTTTCCAGTTAATGAAAAAGCAAATAGCAAAGAAAAACGGAATGAGAATGAGCTGAATAATTCCGCAAACAAGCCAGAACTTGCTGATATATACACCGCTTACGCAAGCGTGAATAACCCAAATAACATCAAATATCGCAACTGCGATTAAGCCGCAAATCGAGCCGGACATAACGGTTGCAAGGCTTTTAAGACCGCCGTGAAGCGAATAAGTCCATTCATTTGCAGCATCCGTGTGACCGCCGAAGATGATTCTTCTTTTAACTTCTCCGCTGGGGGCGCGGCGAGCCATAACATTTCTTGATACCTTACGAGGAAACAGGAAATCAACAAACTCGCGATACATAAGAAATTCAATCACAAGGCAAGCAAGCGCAAGAAGCACAAAAACAGTTGCCACAATTGCCAAGCCGGGGCCTGAAACAACACCCTTATAGGTGAGCCAGAAAAAGATAACGGAAATAATTCCGATGCAGCCGGCTGCGGGAATCCAGCCCATAAATGCTGCGGGATGAACGGAAAAATCCTCCATTTCAACCTTGTCTGCCCACTGCTCAAGCTCGCCCTTTAAGTATTTTTGAGCTTTTCTTTCGCTGTGAGAGCCCGGGGATCTTTCTTTGAAGTTTTCGCAAACATAGCGAATTCCGTCAACCATATATTTTTGAGTGGCTGCGGAAGCACCCTTGGTGAGTTTCATAAAACCGACCTCTTTCTAAAAATATTATGTTTTCATTATATTACAAAACATTTTGTTTTTCAACAACCGAAGTTAAAATTGTTACAATGTTTTTAACATGTAAAAGCGGTGAATTGCCACTCACAAAATCAAAGCAAAATATTAGGAAATTTGTATAATATTTTAGCACAATGCATAACTAATTTTTCTAAAGTTGTTAATTGTAAACAAAAAACAATAATGATAAAATAATATTGCACAAAAATTAAATTGCATAAAAATTGCATTTAAACAAAAGGAGAGGACACTAAATGAGCATAAAAAACAAATACCTTGCGGGCCTTATGGAAAGGGTTATAAAAAGAAATCCCAATGAACCCGAATTTCATCAGGCGGTTGAAGAAATGCTTGAAACACTTGACCCCGTTGCCGACAGACATCCCGAATACATCGAAAAAGGTGTGTTTGACATGATTGTTGAGCCTGAAAGAGTTATCAAATTCCGCGTTCCGTGGATGGATGACAACGGAAACATTCAGGTAAACAGAGGCTACAGAGTTCAGTTCAACAGTGCAATCGGTCCTTACAAAGGCGGCTTGCGTTTTCATCCCTCGGTTTATGAAGGAATCATCAAATTCCTCGGCTTTGAGCAGATATTCAAAAACAGCCTTACCGGCCTGCCTATAGGCGGCGCAAAGGGCGGCTCAGACTTTGATCCCAAAGGCAAAAGCGACAATGAAGTTATGCGCTTCTGCCAAAGCTTTATGACGGAGCTTTACAGACACATCGGCGCAGACACCGATGTTCCCGCAGGCGATATAGGCGTAGGCGGCAGAGAAATAGGCTATCTTTTCGGCCAATACAAGAGAATAGTTAATCAAAACGACGGCGTTCTTACCGGCAAAGGTCTCAACTACGGTGGTTCGCTTGTTCGCACCGAAGCCACAGGCTATGGCCTTTGCTACTACACAGAGGTTATGCTCAAGCATCACCACACCTCCTTCAAGGGCAAAACCGTTGTTATCTCCGGTTCGGGCAATGTTGCGATTTATGCTTGCGAAAAAGCAACTCAGCTTGGCGCAAAAGTTATCACGATGAGTGATTCAAACGGCTACATCATTGATAAGCGCGGCATTGACCTTGCGCTCGTTAAAGAGCTTAAAGAGGTTAAGAGAAAGAGAATCAAGGAATATATTAAGCACCATCCCGAAGCAGAATACCATGAGGGCTGCAGCGGCGTTTGGGGCGTTAAGTGCGACATTGCTCTTCCCTGCGCAACTCAAAACGAGCTTAACGGCGAAGCTGCAAAGAAGCTTGTCAAAAACGGCGTTTATGCTGTTTGCGAGTGCAAACATGCCCTCCACTCCCGAAGCAATTGCCGAATTCCAGAAGAAGGGCGTTCTTTTCGGACCTGCAAAAGCGACAAATGCCGGCGGCGTTGCAACATCTGCGCTTGAGATGTGCCAAAACAGCTCACGCCACCCCTGGAGCTTTGAGGATGTTGACCGCGAGCTTATGAGCATTATGGAAAACATCTACAACAAGAGCTGCGAAGCTGCAAAGGAATACGGCGTTGAGGGCAACCTTGTTGCCGGCGCAAACATTGCGGGCTTCATCAAGGTTGCGGACGCTATGCTTGCACAGGGCCTTGTTTGATCCGAGCAGAGGCTTATATAAATATTGCATAAAAATCACCCCGAGCATCGCAAATGCTCGGGGTTTTACTATTATCTGAATATTAACAATGTTGCAAAAAAGGAAAACAAAATTCGGAATGCTTAGACCGCGTTTTTATCACGGCGAATATTACGAAAGCGACTAATTATTTTCCGTTTATCATAAAAACAACGCCGCTCATGGGGTGAACCCATTTTTCGTTTATATTTATATAGCAATTACCAACGCCGAGCTCCGCCTGCTCAACGCTTGCTTCCACGGAATTATTGAAAAAAGGATACATTTTAACATCGTATTTTTCCGCAGGATAATTAAACCTGATGGTGGGGCTGTAAACGGGCTGAGAAATCGAAGCCAAAAACGAAGTATGCGCCTTGAGCTGAGGCATTCTGAAGAAAATCATAATCTTATTCGATTTATTGCCTGCATTATAAAAATCTTCGCCTGCATTAAACGAAAAATCAATTCCCTTTTCAGTGATTTCAAAATCGCCGAGTTCCCATTTTTTATCGTCTATATAAAGGCTCGGCGAAAAAAGCGTTTCCATAGCTTCTTTCAATTCGGCATCGTTTTTGCCGGATATAAATGCATTTAAATCGTCAATATCCACGGTAAGCGCTTCACGAATTACAAAGCGCTTTTCTTTTTCGTTTTGCGAATTATCGCTCATATGGCGCAATTTACGATCCAATTCTTTATTTTCCGAGAAAAAGCCGAGGTGAACACATTTGCCTATCGGCTCGGTTGCGATATATGTAATATTATACGAAAGCTGTTCGCAAACAAGCATATATTTTTCGGGTTTAAAGCAATCAAAGCAATCGCAATCGTTGATATCAATAAAATATTCAAAGCGGGTTTTGATATCGTATTTATCATTTAAATACGGCTCGATTGCGCCGAGGGCCATGGCACATTCATCCTTATCCATATCAACCATGGATAAAACCGTGGCATCGACAAAGCGCTTTTTTGCATCAAAATCAAACGAATTTATAACCTCGGGTCGGCTCATGATTGTGCCGGTGATTTGCTCCGTCATTTCCTCATAAACCTTATCCTGCTGTATATATTCAAGCCCGAAATCAAAAAGCAATATAGGCGGAAGAATGCCGAGAATATTATCGAAAATTCCATCGCCTATCGTGCGAAAAGCCTCGGAAAACGGCAGGCCGGAGCGAGCGGCAACAGCAAGCTTTATTATGAGCAAAAGAACCCACACGGCAACGGTTGCACCGCCCACAATTCTGTAGGCGCGCTTTTTAACCTTTTGATATTCCTGCCAATGGTCGTATTTTTTAGGCTTTAATCTGTTTTTCACTTTATTTTTCATTTGCCACCTCATCAAACACGCCGCCGAACAAAGCGCAGTCGGCACCCGCTTCGGCCGCCCAAAACAAATCGCCGTAATCGTAATGCCACCATTCGCTCGGATAATTTGTGAAGCCCACGGAAGTCATCACTTCAAAAAGAAGGCGGCGATTTTTAAAAGCATTGAAGGATTCTTTGTTTTCAAATGCATCCGTGTATGCATTACAGGTGAAATCATCAAAATCCGTGCCCATATCAAGCTCTTGCCCGTTACGATCCACAATTGTTAAATCCACCGCGCCGCCTGTTGAATGAGCAAACGGCTTCAGGCGATTTTTCTCGGGATATGACACAAATCGCTTTGCAAGCGTATCGGCCTCTTTCCTGCTTATGCCTTTTTCAGCCATAAGCTTGTTTGCATATCTGTCAAACAGAAATTTTTGAACGGAAACGGGGCGCCAAGCGTCAAAAATTTTAAATCCGAAGCCTTCGGGCAAAAGAGCAAGCGCCCGATTAAGCATTTCAAAAACCTCACGGCGCATGCGGCATACCGTGGTTGCACCCGGAATGCCTTGCAATGCATATTTCGGCTCATATATGATATTAGCCGAATTTTCGGGCAATTCGATAAGCGGATCGTGAATCTCGCGAACGATGATATTTTCCGTTTTCAAATCGTGCCATTCGGGAATACGGGTATTATTCATTTTCATAATATATATTACCTCTATGAGCGGCGGAATTTAACCTCCGCCAAATAAATTATTGCAAAAAGGCAATTTTGTGTCAATATATTCATGGTGTATGACCAAAAAACAGCAGCAAAGTGCTGCTGTTGAAGTTTTAAGGCTTAATAAGGGTGAGGTTTTCAAGCGGAGCAAAGCCCATGCCCCGCAAATCGGAGATTGCATTTTCAATTTCATCCGTCATTTTTAAAACATCGGGATTATGAGCGTCAAGACCGAGAATTGCGGTGTTTCCGACCTCTGCGGCAATTTTCCAAAAATCCGGATTGGGATAATGGCGATTTGTTATTCTGCCGAGGAAATTATACTCAATCGGATATCCGAGTTCTTTTACCCTTTTACAAAGGCGATACATTTTTTCGCAATAAACATCGCGGTCACCCGTGAAATTTATTAAATCCGGATGCGCAATATACGAAAATTCTTCCGTTTCAAGCCCCTCTATGCACTGCTTTACATAAGACTCCAAAACCTGCACGCTTTTCGTTTCATGACCGCTGTAATGCGCAGCGGGTTCATATTCATTAAGATTGAAATGCTGACCCAAAATCAGATAATCGATATCAAAGCTTTTTAAAAATTCAAGTTCATCCTTAAAAAGCGCCGGATAATATTCAAGCTCAAAGCCGAGCCTGATATCGATTTCAGCCGAATATTTATTTTTTAAGCTTTTGATTGAAGCCGCGTAATCTGCCGCAAATTCAGGCGCCATTCTGAAATCGGAATAATAACCGCTGCTTTTCGGAAACAGCATGGGCGCATGATCCGAGAAGCCAAGCTCCTCGCAGCCGCAGGAAATTGCGGCGGCAACATATTCCTCATCCGTGCCTTTTGCATGGTGGCAGCGGCTTGTGTGAGTGTGGTAATTTTTCATAGTAAAATTATTTTACCACATTTTTTTAAAAATTCAATACTCTTTACTTGACAAGCACGATACTTTTTCGTATAATACCACTTGCAAACATTAAGTGGTTGCTTTTGGCCCGGTAGTTCAGCTGGTTAGAACGCCTGCCTGTCACGCAGGAGGTCGACGGTTCGAGTCCGTTCCGGGTCGCCAATTCAGATATGCTGATATGGCTCAGGCGGTAGAGCGCGTCCTTGGTAAGGACGAGGTCGGCGGTTCAAGTCCGCCTATCAGCTCCAGCTGCGCAGCAAACGCTGCGCAGTTTTTTATTTTCACAGATTATATACATAAAATACCCCGCAGGCACGGCACATACCGACCTGCGGGATTTTTTATATTTTATTAAATTTTACACAGGCTAATCAACCGAGCCGCCGTATTCGACAAAGCCGCATTTTTGCTTGCTGCCGGCGTTATATAGCACAAGATACATGCCGTCTGTTTTTCCCAGGCAATAACATGTTTCCCTAGCTTCAAGCGAGCCGACTTTAAGCTTTTTGGCGGTATCGGCAAAAACTGTTTCGGGAGTTGAACCGTTTTTATAGGTTTTGCTTTCCGGCGGGGCTTTTGCC
>OHFV01000335.1_pt1 | contig 32319 bp, 29 predicted proteins | sample 1567611 | NCBI WGS metagenome assembly OHFV01 (sample SAMEA3879532, study PRJEB24766) | human gut metagenome | biome: human-associated habitat; feature: feces | place: USA | collected 1985/1987
TTATCGATCTCGACCTGCTGCGGATACTGTCCCGGTGCAATTTTCAGCACCGACAAGGTGTTTTCAGCCATGCGAATCCTCCTTTCCGTTCAGCCCGATTTCGCGGCTCTGTGCCGCCTGCATCAGAGCCGCCACAAAGAAGCCGAAAATGGCACCTGCTTCAAAAAAGGCGAAACCGATAAAAAAGTTCAGCATGGCACACCTCACTCCATGCAGATGCAGGGCAGCTTCTGGTCGTCTGCCATCAGGGTGATGCTGTGGCTTGCCAGATACTTCTGGAACAGGTAGACCTCATCAATGGTCAGCGAGATGACCTCGCCGTCCATGTTGGTGCGGACCAGAATCACCGGGCCGATCAGGTAGTGCTTGCCGCCCATCTTCAGCACTTGCGCCGGATTGTAGCAGAGCAGCAGTGAGGTATCAGGGAGGTTCAGGCAAGCATCATTCTCCTCAAAGCAGGGCAGGATGCCGGGAGCCTCATCCAGCGTGATGACGGTCAGCTCCATATCCGGGGCAATGGCAGCGAGATAGACTTCACCAGGCTTTTTTCTGCCGTTCAGAATCGTGTAGATGCGAGTATCAATGGTGACTTTCTCGGAACGGATGTGAGTGGTAGTAAAGTTCATAGACGTTTCCTCCAAAATTTTTGCAAAAATAAAAGACCCGGAACTGGGTCTTTTGGTTCAGTCTGCGATCAGCGCGCTTCTTCCTGCTTCTTCTGTTTTGCCTGTTGCTTTTTTAGTTGCCACTGGTCGAGCAGCTTGATGATGATGCTTTCCATCTGCCGGGGCGTGTAATTGCGTGGAAAGTATTTCCGCAGGGTTTCGTTTTTGATGGTCACGGTGTCCAGTTCGCTTTTCTTTTCCTCATTCATAATGTTGTAGACTGCATCATAGTCAAACTCACCCTGCTGCGCCAGCTTTTTTATCCGAATGGCTTGTGAAAGAGATGGTGCGTTCTGGGAAGCATCCATTGCTTCTAAAAAATCCTGTTGCTGTTTTTCGTCCAGATAGGACAGTTCTACCGCAGGGTTAAAAGAGATTTTTTTCTCGTCTACCATGTCGAGCAATTCAGGGACAAGGTTCGTCAGGCGCACAAAACGCTGGACTTGATTGCGACTTTCGCCTGAATCTTTTGCTACTTTTTCATCGGCTCTCAACTTCGTCCCAACTTGGGACGAAGTTAAATCTGACCTAGCACCTTGATTTTTTATTGCATCCAGCTTCATCTTGTACGCAAATGCCCGCTCGCTGGGCAGGATGTGTTCTCTCTGCAAATTGGAATCGACCATCAATATCGTGGCGGCGGCATCCTCCATATTTCGCACAATGACAGGCACGGTGTCCAGATTTGCAAGCTCTGCGGCGTGTTTCCGACGATGCCCGGAGATGATCTCATAGCCGCCCTCTGGTCTGGGGCGGGCAATCAGCGGCGCAAGCACACCGAACTGCGAAATGCTTTCCACCGTCCGGGTCATGGAATCATCGTCCAGAACTTTGAACGGGTGGTTTTTGAACGGGAAAAGTTCGCTGACGGGAATCTGTTGTACCTGCTCCCGCTGTTCTTCCTGCCGGGACTCTTCGGTCGAAAAAATATCATCGAGACCTTTCAGTGCTACGTTTAAGCCGCTTTTCGGCATCCACCAACACCTCCTTCGCAAGAGATTGATAGGCTTCTGCCACCTTGCTCTTGGGGTCATACTGGAAAATGCTCTTGCCGGCGGCACTGGTTTCAGCAGCACGAACAGACCGGGGAATGGTCTGGTCGAACACCTTGATTTTACTACCGTATGCCTGACGAATCAAAGTGTCGATCTGCTTTCCATAGTTGGTGCGGCTGTCCGTCATGGTGAGCAGGATGCCCTCGATTTTCAGCTTCGGATTGATTTTCTGCCGGTGTACCTTACAGATTGTCTGCAAAAGCTGCTCCAGACCTTTGGCAGAAAGATATTGAGCCTGTACGGGTATCAAAGCAGTGTCTGCCGCTGCCAGTGCATTGATGGTGAGCATACCAAGGGAGGGAGTACAGTCCAGCAGGATATAATCGTACTCCCGTTTTGCTCCGTCCAACACCTGTTTGAGCATCTTTTCCCGGTTCATGCTGTTTACCAGAGCCACCTCCAATCCTGCCAATTCGATGTTGGCAGGGATGAGGTCTACGCCCTCTGCATGGTGCAGGATGCCCTCACCGGGTTGGATAGGCTGGTCGTTCATGGCTTTCTGCATCAGAGTAGACAATGTGGCAGGCAGCTCGTCCGGCTGCTGCCAGCCCATGCTGATGGTAAGACTGCCCTGCGGGTCAGTGTCCACCAGCAGAACTTTTTTGCCCTCCATCGCCAGCCCGATGCCCAGATTTTCACAGGTGGTGGTCTTGCCGGTGCCGCCTTTCTGGTTGACGATGGCTATCGTGGTTGCTTTCTTTGAAATTTTCATCACCTCCGATTCGCTAAGTCGTGGTTGGTTTGGTTCTGGTAGGAAAGCTGCATGGTGGTGGGTGCGTTATACAGAGAAGCGAGCAGGTATTGTTTCATGTTCCTGATGGGGCTGCTGTTCTCTGCAAGGCACTTCAGCACAAAGCGGATATGGTCAGCGTTCAGCTTCATAAACCGGCTGCGTACCACCTCGGCGGGCTTATCGTCCCCGGCAATGCGCAGCGTCTTGCGTTTGGTGGCGCAGGTGTCCACCAGCAAATTCACGATTTGATAGAGGGTATCTTCATCATCCGGGTAAAGCCGGAGAAGAAGGTCCATCTCCAAAGAGCGTGAAAAATATTCTTCGAGCAGTTCACGATTCTTCATCTTCTCCGATTCGTCGGAAAGGATAGGATTCGTATTATTCATCTCTGTTTTATTCTCTTTTTTCTTAATACCTCGTGATTTTACCGGGTCTTGACAAGCGATTTTAGAGCCACAAGAATCGTCATTATCACGATTCTTGACACTTTCCTTTGAAGATTCTGCCGAAAAGTTTTTCACATACACCAAACATGGCTTTCCTTGCCCTCGACGTTTTCGTTCAATCAAACCAAATTCTTCAAGTTCCCGGAGCAGTCTTGTCGCTTTGTTGTCTGCGCAACGCAAAGTCCTCTTGACATCCTCAATCGTGAAGATGATGAACACGCGACCTTTTTTGTCAAACCATTCATTTTTAACAGAAAGGCTCATGCGGTCAAGCAGGATGCCGTACAGAGTTTTGGCATCGGTTGACAGATCTTGAAACCGCTGCTCCTGAAAAAGAGCCTTTGGAATGCGGAAGAACGAAAAGAGTTCTCCGGCCTGTCCGTAAAAGTAGTCAAGGGTCATACAATTCTGTCAAGGATGAAAAAACAACGATGATTCATTGACATGGTTGACAAATCCTCCTTATAGATAATTCGTGCAAACAAAAAGCGCAACTTCGATTGATGAAAATCGAAATTGCGCGATGTAACTTAGCTGGGGGAGAAAAGTCATTTGTCGGGGTCGTTTGACCACAATTTGACCACAAAAGGAATGAAACGTCTTGACATCCAATGAAACAGAATGGTATAATACATTTGAAATTTAACGATACTGAGTCTAGGCAGTATCGGATTGTACATTGTGTTTTCGAGAGAAGCACAATGGGGTTCAAGAGGCCGTGAGTTCGATTCTCGCCACTCGGATTGAAACAAGACCGACGATTTCAAAAGAGATCGTCGGTCTTGATTTTTTATTCGGCTGTTTCTGGTGCGCTGTCCCGGAGGGGCGGGCACCGCTGCAAGGAGGGCGAGTCTATGAATGCTGCACTGCGCCGGGATGCGGATGTGATCCTTCGTTCCAGCCTGAACGCTGTTCTGCCGGATGAGGCGGTGCGCCGTGCGCTGCGGGATCTCCGGCCCGGGAAGGGCCGGGTGCTTCTGGTGGCTGCGGGCAAGGCGGCCTGGCAGATGGCACACGCGGCGGTTGAAACGCTGGGCCGGGTGGATGGCGGTGTGGTCGTGACCAAGTACGGCCATGTGAAAGGTGAGATCCCAGGTGTGGCCTGCTATGAGGCGGGCCACCCGGTGCCGGATGAAAACGGTTTTGCGGCTACCCAAAAGGCGCTGGAGCTGGTGCAGGGGCTGACCGCCGGGGATACGGTGCTGTTCCTGCTTTCCGGCGGCGGCAGTGCGCTGTTCGAGCAGCCGCTCGTTCCCGGGGCAGAGCTGCAGGACATCACGAGCCAGCTGCTGGCCAGCGGGGCCGACATTGTGGAGATGAATACCATCCGCAAGCGGCTTTCCGGTGTGAAGGGCGGGCGGTTCGCGCAGCGCTGTGCCCCTGCGCAGGTGTTCAGCATCGTGCTGAGCGACATTCTGGGGGATCCGCTGGATATGATCGCCAGCGGCCCGGCGGTGCCGGATACCTCCACCTGCGCCCAGGCGCTTGCCGTTGCCGAAAAGTATCATCTGGCACTCTCAGCACAGGCCCGGGCCCTGCTGGCGCAGGAAACGCCCAAAACGCTGGACAATGTGACCACCCGGATCACCGGCAGCGTGCGGAAGCTTTGCCGTGCCGCGGCCAGTGCCTGCCGGAATCTGGGATATGAACCGGTTCTCCTGACCGACCAACTCTGCTGCGAAGCACGGGAAGCAGGCAGCTTTCTTGGCTCCATTGTCCGCACCCAGGCAGGGCAGGGGAAAAAGCTGGCCTACATCGCGGGCGGCGAGACCATCGTTCACCTGACCGGAAAAGGGCTTGGCGGAAGAAATCAGGAGCTGGCCCTTGCGGCTGCGCCTGCCATTGCCAGGCTGAACGCGGCGGTGTTCTCTGTGGGCAGCGATGGCACAGACGGCCCCACCGATGCCGCCGGCGGCTATGTGGATGGGGACACCCTTGCCGCGCTGGAGGCCGGGGGCTGGAGCGGATACGCTGCTTTGCAGAACAACGATTCCTACCACGCCCTGAAAGCAGTGGATGGCCTGATCATCACCGGGGCAACGGGCACCAATGTCAACGATGTGGCGGTGGCCCTGATCGGGGAAAAAACACCGCCTGTGAGCCCGGAAGTTTCCCCGGAGTGGTGATTGCATTCCTCCGTTGAGTATGTTATACTGAACAGCGAACTGAATAGAAAACAGCAGGTGCGTACCGCCCGCGGCTCTGGCCGGGGGCAGGCACGTTAAAAGGGAAGCGGGTGCAAATCCCGCACGATCTCGTCACTGTGATAAGGGAGTTTACCGCCAGGGTGCAGCTGCACCGGTCACTGGAACGTATGTTCCGGGAAGGCGGCGGTGGATGTTGAGCTTTCAGCCAGGAAACCTGCCCGCTGTTGGTACGGGGGCGCAAGCCCCAGATCACGAGGAATTGGTTGTACCCAAAAAGCCTGAAAAAACTGAAAAGGGCCTTTTTGCTTTGCCGTCCCGCAAGCAGAAGGGCCCCTTTTGTTTTGCCGGGCACTCTTTCCTGTACCTTCTGTTCAGCAAAAATCATGTTCAAAAACAGGAAAGGAACGAACAAAAATGAGAAAACGCACCATCCACAAAGCAGCGGCCGCTCTGACCGCTCTGGCCCTCTGCGCCGGTGTACTGACCGGCTGCGGCGGTGCCGCAAGCAGCACCACTGCTTCCAGCACGGCAGGATCTGCTGCCAGCAGCGAGGTTTCCGGCGAGGAGGCTGACGAATTGGCCGCAAAGAATGTTGCAGACCTGATCGATGCCATCTATGTGCAGGAGCGCACCGATGACACCGATGCCCAGTGTGAGGCCGCCAAGGCCGCATGGGATGCCCTGACCGATGCCCAGAAGGAGCTGGTCGAGGGCGAAGAGGCTGACCCTGACTACTTTGGCCGCGACACCGGCGATGCTTCCAAGGACGACAGCCGCAATCAGGACGACATCGGCGAGAATGAGCTGCTGGTGGTCTCCTTCGGTACTTCCTTCAACGACAGCCGAGTGAAGGATATCAAGGGCATCGAGGATGCGCTGCAGGCCGCTTATCCCGATTGGTCTGTCCGCCGCGCCTTCACCGCACAGATCATCATCAACCATGTTCAGGCCCGCGACGGCGAGAAGATCGACAACATGCAGCAGGCTCTGGATCGCGCTGTGGCCAACGGCGTGAAGAACCTGGTCGTCCAGCCCACCCACCTGATGCACGGTGCAGAGTACGACGAGATGATGGAGATGATCGACGAGTACAAGGACAAGTTCGAGAGCGTCGCCGTTGCTGAGCCCCTGCTGGGCGAGGTTGGTGCCGATGCTGCCGTCATCAACGCCGACAAGGAAGCTGTTGCCAAGGCCGTTACCGCTGCTGCTGTGAAGGATGCCGGTTTCGACAGCCTGGAGGCCGCCGCTGAGGAGAAGGTCGCCTTCGTCTTTATGGGCCACGGCACCTCCCACACCGCAAAGGTGAGCTACAGCCAGATGCAGACCGCCATGCAGACCCTGGGCTACAGCAACGTGTTCATCGGCACGGTGGAGGGTGAGCCCGAGGAGACCGCCTGCGAGAACGTCATCGAGGCTGTCAAGGCCGCCGGTTACACCAAGGTCATCCTGCGTCCCCTGATGGTCGTTGCCGGTGACCACGCCAATAACGATATGGCCGGTGCGGATGACGATTCCTGGCTGAGCCAGTTCCAGGCCTCCGGTGACTTCGCGTCCGTGGAGTGCCAGATCGCCGGTCTGGGTGAGATCGAGGACATCCAGCAGCGCTACATTGAGCACACCAAAGCCGCCATTGATTCCCTGAACGGCTAATATTCCGCATTTCCAATGCCCGAAGGGAGAGATCTTTTCGGGCATTTTTTATGGAGAGCTTCCCCGCATGAGGAGAAACACTCCCATTTCAAATTCTGAATTTTTGAGGTATTTTGTTTATGCACTGCAAACAGCTTGTTTCCCTGTCCGTTGCTTCTCTGATGCTGGCCGCCGTCCTCACCGGCTGCGGCGGGGCTTCTTCCACTGCTTCCTCTGCTGCCAGCTCGGAAGCCGCTTCTGCCGTGAGCGCTGCCGCATCCGAACCTGCCGAAGCCGCCCTGCCGGACGGCGTGTACACGGCTGAGTTCGACACCGACAGCGGCATGTTCCACGCCAACGAAGCCTGCAATGGCATGGGCACCCTGACCGTGGAGAACGGGCAGATGACCTTCCATGTCAGTCTGGCCTCCAAGAAGATCGTCAACCTGTACGTTGGCATGGCCGCCGATGCCGAGGCCAACAAGGCAGACTGGCTGCTGCCTACCACCGACACCGTCACTTACTCTGATGGCACCTCGGAGGAGGTCTACGGCTATGATATCCCCGTGGCCGCTGTGGACCAGGACTTCCAGCTGGCACTCCTCGGGACCAAGGGCAAGTGGTATGACCACACCGTGAGCATCCGCAATGCACAGCCCAAGACGGAAGAAGCTGCCGAGACCCCTGCGGACGGTGAATACAGCGTGAATGTGACCCTGGAGGGCGGCTCTGGCCGTGCCACCGTGGAAAGCCCTGCCGCCCTGACCGTGGCAGACGGCAAAATGACCGCTGTCATCCTGTGGAGCAGCCCCAATTATGATTACATGATCGTGGACGGCGAGAAGTATCTGCCCACCAACACCGAGGGCAACTCCACCTTTGAGATCCCTGTTTCTGCACTGGGCACCCCGCTGACTGTCACTGCCGATACCGTAGCCATGAGCACCCCCCATGAGATCGAGTATACGCTGACCTTTGCGCTGAACTGATGAAACTGACGAGACAACAATTCCTGCGCGTTCTGCCTGCTACAGTACTGGCCCTGTCGGGTTGCGCCGCCTCCGAAACGGCTCCCGCCAGCACAGAGGAACTGGTCTTTGACCATGCCTGCCCGCTGGATTACGCCACACAGTTTACTGCCGACTGCTATGAGGGCGGCTATACCATGCTGACCCTGACCGAATCGGGGGAGCAGTTCCTTGTGACCCCGGAGGATGCCGCTGCGGTGGAAGGCCTGCCCGAGAGCGTGACGGTGCTGCGTCAGCCCGTCCGGAACATCTACCTTGTTTCCACCTCGGTGATGGACCTGTTCCTCGCGCTGGATGGGCTGGACAGCGTGACCCTTTCCGGCACCCGGGCGGAGGGCTGGTATCTGGATGAGGCCAGAGCCGCCATGGAGGCCGGGCGCATTGCCTATGCGGGCAAGTACAGCGCCCCGGACTACGAAAAGATCCTTGCGGCCAACTGCGGTCTTGCCATTGAGAACACCATGATCTACCACACCCCGGAGGTCAAGGAGCAGCTGGAACGGTTCGGCATCCCGGTGCTGGTGGAGCGCTCCAGCTATGAGAGCGGCCCGCTGGCCCGGCTGGAATGGCTCAAGTTCTGGGGCATCCTGCTGGGGAAAGAGGAGCTGGCGGAACAGGAGTTCGCCCGGCAGGTGGAGCGCCTTGCACCGCTGACCGGGCAGGCTCCCACCGGCAAGCGCTGTGCCTTTTTCTCCATCACAGCCAACAACCTTGCCAATGTGCGCAAGGGCGGCGACTATGTGGCCCAGATGATCGAGATGGCGGGCGGTGATTATGTTTTTGCGGACCTGACCGACAACGGCAACAACCTTTCCACCATGAACCTGCCGCTGGAGGATTTTTACGCCGGTGCAAAGGATGCGGATGTGCTCCTTTACAACAGCACCATTGAGGGTGTGGTGCATACCACGGAGGAACTGGTGGCAAAATGCCCCCTGCTGGCCGAGTTCAAGGCCGTACAGAGCGGCAGTGTCTGGTGCACCACCCAGAGCTTTTTCCAGCAGAGCACGGCGCTGGTCGATTTTGTGCTCGACCTGCACCGTGTCTTTACGGAGGATGACCCCGCCGACCTGCAATTTCTGAGGAAAGTAGAGTAACCTATGACCAGCAAAAAGCGCCTGATCCTTTCTTACGGCATCCTTGCCCTGCTGCTGGCGGTGCTGTTTGCCGCCAACCTGTTCTGGGGCAGTGTGTCCCTGACACCGGGGGCAGTGCTGGCGGCCCTGACCGGCCGCGGGCAGGACGCTCTGAGCGTGGGCATCATCACCCAGCTGCGCCTGCCCCGGGCCGTGATGGTGGTGCTGCTGGGGGCGGCGCTCTCGGCGGCTGGCTACCTGCTGCAGACCTTTTTTGCCAACCCCATTGCAGGCCCCTTTGTCATGGGCATTTCCAGCGGGGCCAAGCTGGCCGTGGCACTGGTCATGGTGGCTTTTCTGAACCATGGCCTGCTCACCAGCTCCCTTACCCTGATCACAGCCGCCTTTGCGGGGGCCATGGCCTCCATGGCCTTTGTGCTGGCGGTCTCCCGGCGGGTGCAGCGGATGAGCATCCTTGTCATCTGCGGCGTAATGATCGGCTACATCTGCTCAGCCGTCACGGAGTTTGTGGTGGCCTTTGCCCAGGACAGCAACATCGTCAACCTCCATAACTGGTCTCAGGGCAGCTTTTCCGGCATGACCTGGGGCAATGTGCGGGCGGCGGCGCTGGTGGTGCTGCCCGCTCTGGCGGCAGCATTCTGCCTTTCCAAGCCCATGGCCGCCTACCAGATGGGGGAGGCCTACGCCCGGAGCGTGGGCATCAATGTCAAAGCCTTTTCCCGGCTGCTGGTGCTGCTTTCCAGCCTGCTGGCCGCCTGTGTCACGGCCTTTGCGGGGCCCATCTCCTTTGTGGGCATCGCGGTGCCCCATCTGGTCAAGCAGCTGTTCGGCAGCGCAAGGCCGCTGGTGGTGCTGCCCGGGTGCTGCCTGGGCGGGGCCGCCTTCTGCCTGCTGTGCGACCTCATCGCCCGCAGTATGTTTGCCCCCACCGAGCTTTCGATCAGCGCCGTAACGGCAGTGTTTGGTGCACCGGTGGTCCTCTGGCTGCTGGTGCGCCGGGGTCAGGAGGGTGTGCGATGAAATACCGCTGTGAAACGAAAGAACTGGCCATCGGCTATGGCGGTGCGCCCCTTGCTTCCGGCATCACGCTGGGGGCGGTGCCGGGGCAGATCCTGGCCCTCATCGGGCCAAACGGCGCGGGCAAATCCACCCTGCTCAAAACGCTGGCGGGCCAGCTGGCTCCCCTGGGCGGGGCTGTCCTGCTGGATGGCCGCAGCCTGACCGATTACACCGGCCCGGCCCGGGCCCGGAAGCTGGCCCTGATGCTGCCCCACACCCGCCGCACCGAACTGACTTCCTGCTTTGAGTTTGCCGCCGCCGGGCGTATCCCCTATACCGGGCGGCTGGGCATCCTGTCCGATACCGACCGGCAGGCCGTGCGGGACGCGCTGGAACTGGTGGGGGCTGCCCCTCTGGCAGACCGGGATTTCAACTGCATCAGCGACGGCCAGCGCCAGCGCGTTCTGCTGGCCCGCGCCATCTGCCAGCAGCCCGGAGTTCTGCTGCTGGACGAACCGACCTCTTTTCTGGATGTCAAGGGAAAGATCGAGCTGCTGACCATCCTGCAGAAACTGGCCCATGAGCAGGGGCTGGCCGTGATCGTCAGCCTGCACGAGCTGGACATGGCGCAGAAGATCGCGGATGCGGTGGTCTGCGTGTTCCCGCACAGCGTTTCGGGGGCGCTGACCCCAAAGGAGGCCTTTGCCCCGGAGAACATCCGGGCGCTGTACAGCCTGACCAAAGAGCAGTACGAGGCCGTGTTCGGTCCGGAAAAGCCTGCCGGGCCGAAATTTGAACATTACGTCCGCAGCGGGCAGAAGCTGCTCCGCTGCGGGTACACCACCGGCACCTGCGCGGCGCTGGGTGCGGCGGGGGCCGCGCGGCTCCTGCTCACCGGCCATGCCCCGGAGAGCGTTGCCCTGCGCACGCCGAAGGGCATCGTGGTGGAGGTGGCTCCGCTGTACTGCCGCCCCGCCGGAGCCGGAGCCGAATGCGCCATTGAGAAGGACGGCGGGGATGATGTGGATGTGACCACCGGCCTGCCCGTGATCGCCGCCGTAGAATTGCTGCCCAATACCACCGAGATCCGCATCTCCGGCGGCAAGGGCGTGGGCCGGGTGACCAAGGCCGGGCTGGACCAGCCGGTGGGGGAAGCTGCCATCAACCATGTGCCCCGGCAGATGATCGCCGAGGCCTTGCAAAGGGAAGCCGAGAGCGCCTGCTACACCGGCGGCTTTGCCGTGACCATCTCCATCGAGGGCGGGGAAGAGGTGGCAAAGCGCACCTTCAACCCCCACATCGGGGTCGAGGGCGGGCTTTCGGTGCTGGGAACCAGCGGCATTGTGGAGCCCATGAGCCAGCAGGCGATCCTGGATACCATCCAGCTGGAAATGAACCAGGTCGCTCTCCGGGCGGGCAGCCCCAGGCGGCTCATCCTTGCCCCCGGCAATTACGGGCTGGACTATCTGCACGAAAGATACCCGGAGTTTCACGCTGTTCCGGTGGTGAAAACCTCGAACTTTATTGGAGACACGCTGGATATGGCTGCTGCGGCCCGCTTTGAAGAGGTGCTTCTGGTGGGCCATGTGGGCAAGCTGGTCAAGGTGGCGGGCGGTATTATGAACACCCATTCCCACACTGCTGACTGCCGCACCGAGCTGTTCTGCACCCATGCGGCGCTCTGTGGCGCTTCCCGGGAAGTCTGCGCCGCCCTGATGAACGCTGCCACCACCGATGCCTGTCTGGAACTCCTGGACAGCGCCGGCCTGCGGGCTCCGGTGCTGGAAAGCCTGCTGCGGGCGGTCCAGCTCCACCTTGACCGGCGGGCCTGCGGGGCGTTCCGGGTGGGGGCGGTGCTGTTTTCCAACCAGCACGGCCCGCTGGGAGCCACCGACACTGCCGCACAACTGCTGAACGAATGGAAGGAGCATTGAGATGGTACATTTTGTGGGCGCAGGCCCCGGCGCACCTGACCTTATCACCCGGCGGGGCGCGGCCCTGCTGCAGGAAGCCGACTGCATCATTTATGCGGGCAGTCTGGTCAACCCGGCTCTGCTGGGGCTGGCGAAGCCGGAGTGTGCCGTATACAACAGCGCTGAGATGACGTTGGAACAGGTGCTGGACGTGATGCGCCGGGTGGAAGCCGCAGGAGGGACCACTGTGCGGCTCCACACCGGCGACCCCTGCCTGTATGGGGCCATCCGGGAGCAGATGGACGCACTGGATGCGGATGGAATCCCCTACGATGATACCCCCGGCGTGTCCAGCTTTTGCGGGGCGGCGGCGGCGCTGAACGCCGAGTACACCCTGCCCACCATCAGCCAGACCGTGATCATCACCCGGATGGAGGGGCGCACCCCGGTGCCGGAAAAGGAGCAGCTGGCCAGCCTTGCCGCCCATGGAGCAACCATGGTGATCTTCCTCTCCATCGGCCTCATCGACAAGGTGCAGCAGGCCCTGCTGGCAGGCGGAGCCTACACGCCGGAGACTCCTGCCGCCGTGGTCTACAAGGCCAGCTGGCCGGAGCAGAAGGTGGTGCGCTGCACCGTGGGCACGCTGGCCGGGAGCACCCGCACCAACGGCATCACCAAAACAGCGCTCATCGTGGTGGGGGAATTTCTGGGCACCCGGTATGAGCGGAGCAAGCTCTACGACCCAACCTTTACGACGGAGTTCCGCAAGGGGGCAGACCAGTGACCCGCGCCTATCTCGCCTTTACGGAAAAAGGACTGGCGCTGGCCCAAAAGCTGGCCGGTGCCCTGCCCGGCACCGTAGACCGCTGCGGCCATGGCGGGCCTAGCCTTGCCGATTGGGCTGCGGAGCAGTTCGCCCATGCGGATGCCCTGATCTTTGTGGGGGCTGTGGGCATTGCGGTGCGGGCCATTGCGCCCCACTGCCGGAACAAGGCGGTGGACCCTGCCGTGGTGGTGCTGGACGAGTGCGGCCATTTTGCGGTGCCGATCCTTTCGGGCCATCTGGGCGGGGCCAACGATCTGGCCCGGGCGCTGGCGGCGGTCTGCGGTGCGGTGCCGGTCATTACCACGGCCACCGATGCCAACGGGGTGTTTGCCGTGGATGCGTGGGCCAGGCACCAGAACTGCGCCGTGCTGGAGCCGGGGCGCATCAAGCGCGTCAGCAGCAGACTGCTGGCGGGCGGGCCGGTGCGGTATCGCTCGGAATTCCCCATTGCCGGGCAGGCCCCTGCCGGGGTGGTCCCGGCGGGGGAGGCAGAGCGCGCCGACTTTGCCCTGACCCTTTTCCCGGCGGGCGATGCGCTGCACCTGATCCCGAAGATCGGTGTGCTGGGCATCGGGTGCAGGCGGGGGACCAGCGCTGCACAGCTGGAAGCGGCCTTTGCACAGTTCTGTGCGGCCCACGGCCTTGCGGCAGCGTGCATCACGGCAGCGGCCAGCATCGACCTGAAAGCCCATGAGCCGGGCCTGCTGGAATTTTGCAGAATCCACGGCTGGCCGGTGCAGTTCTATTCTGCCGCACAGCTGCAGAACGCCCCCGGGCAGTTCACACCTTCGGCCTTTGTCCGGAGCGTGACCGGTGTGGACAATGTCTGCGAGCGGGCGGCAGTGCTGGCGGCAGGCGGCACGATCATTCTTCCCAAACAGGCGGGCGGCGGCGTGACCTTTGCGCTGGCGCTTCGTCCCTTTGCCCCGGATTGGAGGTGGCAGGATGCCTAATGTTGTTTTTGTTGTCGGGCTTGGGCCCGGGGATCCCCGGTTTCTGACCGCACAGGCGCAGAGCGCCTTAACGCAAGCCGAGGTGCTGTGCGGCTATACGGTCTATCTGGATCTGGTGCGCCCTTACTTCCCGGACAAGCTCTATTATTCCACCGGCATGACCAAGGAGATCGACCGCTGTCGCTGGGCGCTGGAAACGGCCCGGAGCGGCAGGGCGGTGGCGCTGGTCTGCTCGGGAGATGCCGGGGTCTACGGCATGGCAAGCCCTCTGCTGGAGCTGGCCGAGCACTTCCCGGATGTGACGGTGGAGGTGGTGCCCGGCCTGACCGCCGCCCTGAGCGGCGGTGCGGTGCTGGGTGCCCCGCTGGCCCACGATTTCTGCGTGCTCTCCCTCTCTGACCGGCTCACGCCGTGGGAGGTCATCGAGCGGCGGCTGGCGGCAGCAGCCATGGGGGATTTCTGCATCGCGCTGTACAACCCCTCCTCCAAGGGGCGGCCGGACTATCTGGCGCGGGCGGTGCGCATCCTGCTGGCAAACGGCAAAGCACCCGGAACGGTCTGCGGCATTGTGCGGAACATTGGCCGGGAGGGGCAGGAAAGCCGCGTTCTGACGCTGGCTGCGCTGGAGACCACCCCGGTGGATATGTTCACCACCGTGTTTGTCGGCAACGCCCAGACCCGCCAGCTGAGCGGGCGGATGGTCACGCCGCGGGGGTACCGCGCATGAGGGCCGTGGTATTCAGCGGCACCACCGAGGGCCGCATGTTTTCAAAGCAGCTGGCCGCACTGGGGGCCGAGGTACTGGTCAGCGTGGCCACCCCGCTGGGGGCCGAGGAACAGGGCGAAAGGTCCGGCATCACCGTCCACTGCGGGCGGCTGACTCCGGAGGAGATGACCGCCCTGCTGCAGGGGGCTGACCTCTGCGTGGACGCGACCCATCCCTATGCGGTGGAGGCCACCCGGAACATCCGGGCAGCCTGCAAAACAGCGGGCACGGAGTACCGCCGCCTGCTCCGGCCCGAAAGCCCGCTGCCTGCCGGGAGCATGGTGTTTGCCTCTGCGGCCCATGCGGCGGGATTTCTGGCCCGGACGCAGGGAAATATCCTGCTTGCCACCGGGGCCAAGGAGCTTTCTGCCTTTGCTGTGCTGGAACCGGCACGGCTCTTTCCCCGTGTCCTGCCCACCCGGGAGGGCATTGCCGCCTGCGAGGGGGCAGATATCCCCCATAAGAACATCATCGCCATGCAGGGGCCGTTCTCCTATGCGCTGAACCGGGCACTGATGGAGCAGTTTGCCATCCGCTTCCTCGTTACCAAAGACGGCGGCGCGGCGGGCGGCTTTGAAGAAAAAGCCCGGGCAGCGCAGGACACCGGGGCACAGCTCATCGTCATCCGCCGCCCGGCCGAGCAGGGCGAAACGGCGGAACAGATCCTGACACATTGTAAGGAGATGCTGCAATGATCGCACTCATCGGGATGGGGTCAGGCACGCCGGAAAGCCTGACCGCGCAGGGCCTTGCCGCCCTGCAGAACGCCGGACTGATCCTGGGGGCAAAGCGCCTGCTGGAACAGCTGCCGCAGGGCTGCACGGAACACCGGAAGGCCCTGTATCAGCCTGAGGATGTCCTTGCCGCGCTGGCGGCTGACCCGGAGGTGGATGCTGCCCTTGTGTACAGCGGCGACACCGGGTTTTACTCCGGTGCGGCCCAGCTGCTGCCGATGCTGCGGGCCTTTGGCATCTCCTGCCGGGTGCTGCCGGGGCTTTCCAGTGTTCAGCTGCTGGCCGCTGCGGTGGGCCGCTCCTGGCAGGAGTGGAAGCTGGTCTCGGCCCACGGCTGTGCCTGCGACCCGGTGGCCGAGTGCCTGACAGCCGGGGGAAAGCCTGTGTTTTTCCTGACCGGCGGGGCAGAAACGCCTGCCTCCCTCTGCGGCCGGCTGGCTGCTGCCGGGCTGGGCGATGCCCATGTGCTGGTGGGCGAAGAGCTGGGCCGGGCAGAGGAGAAGATCCTGTTCGGCACGGCGCAGGAGTTTGCGCAAAAGCAGTTTGCAAGCCTGAGCGTCCTGCTTGTGGAGCATCTTCCCCAACCGACCCGGCGGGTGCCCGGCTTCCCGGATGAAGCCTTCCACAGGGGAGAGGTGCCCATGACCAAGCAGGAGGTGCGGGCGGCGGCGCTGGCCAAGCTGGCCGTGCAGCCCGGCGATACCCTGTGGGATGTGGGGGCGGGCACCGGCAGCGTGAGCGTGGAGCTGGCACTGGCTGCACCCCGGGGGCATGTGTATGCCGTGGAGTGCGACCCGGAGGCCTGCGGGCTCATCCGGCAGAACCGGGAAATGTTCCACGTCTGCAACCTGACACTGGTGGAGGGCCGCGCCCCCGCTGCGCTGGCTGACCTGCCCGCCCCGGATGCCGTGTTCATCGGCGGGACCAAGGGGGGCATGGAGGCTGTGGTGGACACGGTGCTTGCCCGGAATCCGAACGCCCGCATCTGCATCTCTGCCATTGCGCTGGAAACGCTGAGTGCCGCCGTGGCCGCACTGACTGCCCACGGCCTTGCTGCGGAGGTGACGCAGATCGCGGTCAGCCGCACCCGGCCTGCGGGCAGGCTCCACCTGCTGATGGCCAATAACCCTATCTTCCTTATCACAGGAGAACGTAAATGATCCAATTTCTTGTGGCCGCGCCCTGTTCCGGCAGCGGCAAAACCACACTGACCTGCGCTCTGCTGGCGGCGCTCAGGCGGCGGGGGCAGGACCCCTGCTCCTTCAAGAGCGGGCCGGACTATATCGACCCCATGTTTCACCGGGCCGTGCTGGGGGTGGAGAGCCACAACCTCGACCTGTTTTTCTCCGCGCCGGAGACGGTGCGCGCGCTCTATGCGCAGGCCGCCGCCGGGCACGGGGCAGCTGTGTGCGAGGGTGCCATGGGCTTTTACGATGGACTGGGCGGCGTGAGTGATACCGCCAGTGCCTGGCATCTGGCCGATACGCTGGACCTGCCGGTGCTGCTGGTGGTCCAGCCCAGAGGGGCCAGCCTGACGCTGGCGGCCCAGATCAACGGGCTGAAACAGTTCCGCACCCCCAGCCATCTGGCGGGCATCCTGTTCAATGACTGCGCCCCCCATTTATATGCTCTGCTGGCTCCCATGCTGGAACGGGAGACCGGCCTGCCGGTGCTGGGCTATCTGCCCCACCTGCCGGATGCCGCCCTTGAAAGCCGCCACTTAGGGCTGAAAACTGCCGGGGAGATCGCGGACTTACAGCAGAAGATCAGCCGGATGGCCGATGCGCTGGTGATGGATTGGGAAAAGCTTTTTGCCCTGACCGAAGGCGCAGCGCCTTTGGTGCACACCGATAGGTTCCCCCTTGCGGGAGAGCTGCCGCCCCAGGGGGCAGAGAAACAGCGCCCCCGCGTTCCCATTGCCGTTGCAAGGGATGCGGCGTTTTGCTTCACCTACGCCGAAACGCTGGAAGCACTGGAGCGGGCGGGAGCGGAGCTCTGCTGGTTCAGCCCCCTGCAGGACTCCGCCCTGCCGGAGCAGATCGGCGGACTCTACCTGCCCGGCGGCTACCCGGAGCTGTATGCCGGGCAGTTGAGCGCGAATCGCTCCATGCTGGCCTCTGTGCGCCGGGCTGTGGAGCGCGGTCTGCCCACGGTGGCCGAGTGCGGGGGCTTTCTCTATCTGGGCCAGAGCCTGGAGGATGCCAGCGGGGAACGCTGGCCCATGGCAGGCGTTCTGCCGGGGCAGGGCTTCCGGGTGGGGAGGCTGGTGCGGTTCGGATACGCGGCATTGACTGCCCGCGCCGACAGTATGCTGTTCCGCGCCGGGGAGCGTCTGCCCGTGCACGAGTTCCACCACTGGGATTCCACAGACAACGGCACCGGCTTTACCGCCGCAAAGCCCAACGGGAAGCAATGGGACTGCGGCTTTGCAAATGAGCATTTCTATGCGGGCTTCCCGCATTTGTATTGGGCGGGCACGGCCCTGCCCCGGCGGTTCGTGGATGCCGCCGCACACTATCATCAAGAGGAACAGGACCAATGACAGAGCTTGAACTGAAACAGCTTCTTTCCAGGATCACCCGGCCGGACGAGACCGCACGCACCGCCGCCCATGCTCACTGGGCCAGCCTGGCCAAGCCGCTGGGCGGGCTGGGCAGGCTGGAGACCATGCTGGAGGATGCCGCCGCCCTGACCGGCACGGCAGAGCTGGCGTTTTCCCGCCGGGCCGTGCTGGTGCTCTGCGCCGACAACGGCGTGGTGGCGCAGGGCGTGAGCCAGACAGACCAGAGCGTGACCCGGGCCGTGGCCGAGAACCTTGCTGCCCGGCGCACCAGTGTCTGCCAGATGGCAAAAACGGCCCGCTGTGAAGTGGTGCCTGTGGACCTTGGCATAGCCGGGGAGCCGGTGCCCGGGGTGCAGAACTGCCGCATTGCCGCCGGGACGGCGGATTTCACCACCGGCCCTGCCATGACCCGCCAGCAGGCGGTGGATGCCATTGCGGCGGGCATGGGGCTTGTCCGGGCGCAGAAGGCGGCGGGGGTGCAGCTGCTGGCCACGGGGGAGATGGGCATTGGCAACACCACCACCTCCAGCGCCGTGGCCGCGGTTCTGCTGGGTCAGTCCGTGGAGCGGATGACAGGCCGGGGCGCGGGCCTTTCCGACGCGGGGCTTGCCCGCAAGCTGGATGCCATCCGGTGGGGCATTGCGCGGAATCAGCCCGATGCCGCTGACCCTCTGGACGTGCTTTCCAAGCTGGGCGGGTTCGATATCGCCGGGCTGTGCGGTGTTTTTCTGGGCGGTGCGCTGGAAGGACTGCCCGTGCTGATGGATGGCTTCATCAGCGGGGTGGCGGCTCTGTGCGCGGTGCGGCTCTGCCCCGCCGCGGAAAAGGCCGTGTTTGCCAGCCACTGCTCCACCGAACCGGCAGCAAGGCTGGTGCTGGAAGCGCTGGGCAAAGCGCCCCTGCTCACCGCCGGGCTCCATCTTGGCGAGGGCACCGGAGCGGTGGCAAGCATCCCGCTGTGGGATATGGCACTGGCCGTTTACCGCGATTGCTATTCCTTCACGGAGGGCGGCATCACGCCGTACACCCCCCAATGCTGACGCTGGTATTGGGCGGTGCCGCCAGCGGCAAGAGCGGGTATGCCGAGAGCCTGGTGCTGAAAACCGCGCTCCCGCGCTATTACATCGCCACCATGCAGGTGTGGGATGCCGAGTGTGCCGCCCGGGTGGAAAAGCACCGGAAGATGCGGGCGGCAAAGCAGTTTGAGACCATGGAGTGTCCCCTGCATCTGGAGAACATCCGTCTGCCTGCCCGGGGAACTGCGCTGTTGGAGGATCTGGGCAACCTGACCGCCAACGAGCTCTACGACCCCGCCGGGGCGGGAGAAAATGCGGCTTCGGCCATTTTGGAAGGATTGGACCAATTGGCCGGACAATGCGCGCACCTCATCGTGGTCTCCAACGAGGTGTTCAGCGGCGGTGCCGACTACGCAGGCGACACAGGGCGCTACCTGAAAGCGCTGGCGCAGGTGAACAATGCCCTTGCCGCCCGGGCTGACCATGTGGTGCGGGTGGTGTGCGGCATCCCGGTCTATTATAAAGGAGTGGAAAAATGATTGGATTGCAGACCATTGCAGTGGCCTTTGCCATGTTTTCGGCCCTGCCGGTGCCGCAGTTCGCGTGGAACCAGAAAAACATGCGGTATGCCATGTGCGCCTTCCCGCTCATCGGGGTGGTCATTGGCGGGCTGTGGTGCCTGTGCGGCGCTCTGCCCCTGCCGATACCCGCAAAAGCGGCGGGGTTCTGCCTGATCCCGGTCTGGGTCACGGGCGGCATCCACCTGGATGGCTATGCCGACACCTGCGATGCCCTTTCCAGCTATGGTGACCGGGAAAAGAAGCTGGAGATTCTCAAAGACCCCCACTGCGGTGCCTTTGCGGTGATCCGGCTGTGCAGTTATTTTGCGGCCTACCTTGCCCTTTGCGCCTGCGTGGACTTCACGCCCCGGGTGGGCCTGTGCTGGACACTGGCCCTTGTGCTGGAACGGGCCCTCTCGGGCCTGGCCGTGGCATCGTTCCCGATGGCAAAGAACACCGGCCTTGCCCACACCTTTGCCACGGCGGCGGATCAGACCACCGTCCGCCGGGTGCTGATGGTGCTGGCCGCTCTGCTCAGCGCCGCCCTGCTGGCACTGGGCGGCTGGGCGCTGGTGCTGGCGGCGTTGCTGGTGTTTGCACGCTATCATGTTGTTTCAAACAAGCAGTTTGGCGGCATCACCGGCGATCTGGCCGGATGGTTTTTGCAGAAAGCCGAGCTGTGGATGCTGGCGGCGCTGTGTGCCTGCCAGTGGGGAGGACTGTTATGATCTTTATCACCGGGCCGCTGTACAGCGGCAAGCGCACCTTTGCCCAGCGCCTGCCCGGCACCCGCATTGCGGAGGTGCAGGCCCTGGCCGCAGAGGCCGAGGATCTGGAAAAGCTTGCGGAGGAGCTCTCCGCTTATGATATCGTGATGGCCACCGAGGTGGGCGGCGGCGTGGTGCCCATGGACGCAGGGGAGCGGGCCGCCCGGGAAGCTGCCGGGCGGCTGGCCTGCCTGCTGGCGGCCCGGGCCGGGTGCGTGGTGCAGATGTTCTGCGGCATCCCCACAGTATTGAAAGGAGAACTGCCCCCATGCTGATCTATCTTCTGCGCCATGGCCTGACGGCCTACAACGCCGAAAAGCGCTATCAGGGCCAGCGGGATATCCCCCTGTGCCCCGCGGGCCGCGCCCAGCTGCGGCAGGCTGACCTCCGGCCGGAAACGGTCTATATCACCCCGCTCTGCCGCACCCGGCAGACCGCGGAGGTGCTCTTCCCGGGTGCAAGGCTCGTGGAGGTGAAAGACCTGCAGGAGATGTGCTTCGGCAGCTTTGAGGGCCGCAATTTCATTGAGATGGAGCACGACCCGGATTATCTGGCCTGGGTGAACGCCAACTGCGAAAGCCCCTGCCCGGACGGCGAGACCAAGGCTGTCTTTTCGGAGCGGGTGTGCAGGGCCTTTGCCGCACTGGTGGACAGGGCCCTTGCCGATGGGGAAGAGACACTGGTCATTCTGGCCCACGGCGGCACCCAGATGGCTGCCATGGAGCGCTACGCCCTGCCCCATGCGGATTATTACCACTGGTGCGCCCCAAACGCGGGCGGCTACGTTCTGGATGCAGGAGATTGGGCGGAGCAGCGGGTGCTGCACCTGCTGAAAACTGTGCAGTACACTAAGGAGGATGCCCGATGATCGAATACGCAGTACTCGGCGGTTTTGTGCTGGACTGCCTCTTTGGCGACCCGGCCTGGCTGCCCCACCCGGTGGTGTACATGGGCAAGGCCATCTCGGCGCTGGAAAAGCGCCTGCGGGCCCGCCTGCCCAAAACGCCTCAGGGGGAACTGCTGGGCGGGGCCATTGTGGCCTTCTGCCTGCCGGTGGGTACCTTTCTGCTGACGAGCCTTGTCTGCCTGGGGGCTGCCCGCATCAGCCCGTGGCTGGGGCTGGCCGTCCAGATGTTCTGGTGCGGGCAGGCACTGGCCGCAAAGGGGCTGGCGCAGGAGAGTACCAATGTTTACCGGGAGCTGGTCAAGCCCGACCTGCCTGCCGCCCGCAGGGCGGTCAGCCGCATCGTGGGGCGGGACACCCAGGACCTGACGCTGGAGGGTGTGACCAGGGCCGCTGTGGAGACGGTGGCCGAAAACGCCAGCGACGGCGTGATTGCGCCCCTGCTCTATATGCTCATCGGCGGGGCACCGCTGGCCCTGACCTACAAGGCCGTCAACACGATGGACAGTATGCTGGGCTACAAAAACGAAAAATACCTCTACTTTGGCCGCATCCCGGCCAAGCTGGACGATGCGGCAAATTACCTTCCCAGCCGCCTTGCCGCCCTGCTGTGGGTGGCTGCCGCGGCCTTTACGCACAATGACGCAAAAGGGGCGTGGAAGATCTGGCGGCGGGACCGCCGCAACCACGCCAGCCCCAACAGCGCCCAGACCGAGAGCGCCTGCGCCGGTGCGCTGGGGGTGCAGCTGGCCGGGCCCGCCTATTACTTTGGCGAATACTACGCCAAGCCCACCATCGGCGATCCGCTGCGCCCCATTGAACCGGAGGATATCCTGCGTGCCAACCGGATGATGTACGTGGCAAGCGCCTTTGCACTGGCGTGGGGCGTGGCAATACGGGCTATTTTGTAACGACCTCGCCCTCTCAGTCATGCCTTGCATGACAGCTCCCCCAAAGGGGGAGCCAAGAGCTGGGATGAACCATCCAGGAAAAGGAGAACGAAGATGCAACTAGTACATGGCGGCGATTGGGCCGGTTACCGGGCCGAGTTCGGGCGGGATGCGCTGGATTTTTCGGCCAACGTCAGCCCGCTGGGCCTGCCGGAAGGGGTGGCCCGGGCCATCACGGCGGCATTGCCCACGGCCGACCGCTACCCCGACCCCCTGTGCCGGGAACTGCGGGCAAAGCTGGCGCTCCATGAGGGTGTGCCGGCGGAGCAGATCCTCTGCGGCAATGGGGCGGCAGACCTTATCTTCCGGCTGGTCTGGGCCAAAAAGCCCCGCCGGGCGCTGGTCACCGCCCCCACCTTTGCGGAGTATGCCACTGCTTTGGAAAGCATCCGCTGCACGGTGGAACGCTTCTTTTTGCGGGAGCAGGAAGACTTTGCGGTCACGGATGCGTTCTGTGCGGCCATCCGCCCGGGGGTGGACATGGTATTCCTCTGCCAGCCCAACAACCCCACCGGCCAGCTGACGGCCCTGCCGCTGGTGGAGCAGGTCCTCCGCCGCTGCGCGGCGTGCGGCACCCTGCTGGTGGTGGACGAATGCTTCCTTGATTTCCTGCCCGACCATGCCCTGCACACGGCAAAAGGCCTGCTGGGGGAGGGAGATCTGGTCATCCTGAAAGCCTTCACTAAGCTCTACGGCATGGCGGGCGTGCGGCTGGGCTATGCCCTGAGTGCCGACACAGCACTGCTGGAACAGATGCAGGCCTGCGGCCAGCCCTGGGGCGTGTCCAGTCTGGCGCAGGCGGCGGGGCTTGCCGCGTTGGAGGAGACAGCGTATGTGGAAAAGGTCCGGGCCCTCATTGCCGAACAGCGGCCCCGCCTGACGGCCGGGCTGCGGGCGCTGGGCCTGCGGGTGCTGGACGGCAGGGCAAATTACCTGCTGTTTCAGGCCCCGGAGACACTGGGAGAAGCCCTGCGGCAAAGGGGCGCTGTGCTGCGCAGCTGTGCGAACTACCCCGGACTGGGCCCCGGCTGGTACCGCACCGCCGTGCGCACCGGACCTGAAAACGAACAGCTTTTGAAGCTTCTTGCGGAGGTGCTGGAATGAGCAAGGCAAAGTGCATCATGGTGCAGGGAACCATGAGCGGTGCAGGCAAAAGCCTGCTGTGCGCCGCCCTCTGCCGCATTTTTGCGCAGGACGGTTACCGCGTGGCTCCCTTCAAGAGCCAGAACATGGCGCTGAACAGCTTTGTCACCCGGGATGGGCTGGAAATGGGCCGGGCACAGGTGGTGCAGGCGCAGGCCGCAGGCATCGAGCCGGATGTGCGGATGAACCCCATCCTGCTCAAGCCCAGCAGTGACGTGGGCAGTCAGGTCATCGTGAACGGCGAGGTGCGGGGCCAGATGCCCGCCGCCGCCTACTTCAAAATGAAAAGAGCGCTCATCCCGGAGATCCTCTCGGCCTACAACAGTCTGGCCGAAACCGTGGACATCATCGTCATTGAGGGGGCCGGAAGCCCGGCGGAGATCAACCTGAAGGCAGATGATATCGTCAACATGGGCCTTGCCCGGCTGGTGGATGCCCCCGTTCTGCTGGCGGGCGATATCGACCGGGGCGGTGTGTTCGCCCAGCTGTACGGCACGGTGGCGCTGCTGGAGCCAGAGGAGCGGGCCCGCATCAAGGGGCTGCTCATCAATAAATTCCGCGGCGATGTGGAGATCCTGCGCCCCGGCCTTGCTATGCTGGAAGAAAAAACGCAGCTGCCGGTGCTGGGGGTCGTGCCCTACCTGAAGGTGGACATTGAGGACGAGGATTCTCTTTCCACCCGGCTGGATGCGGGCAGAACGGTCCACCCGCTGGATGCAGCCATCCTCCGCCTGCCGCACATCTCCAACTTTACCGATTTCATGCCGCTGGAGCAGCACCCGCTGCTGGGCGTGCGGTATGTGCAGAATACCCGCCAGCTGGGCACACCGGATCTCATCATCCTGCCCGGCACCAAGAACACGGTGGATGACCTGCTCTGGCTGCGGCAGTCCGGGCTGGAAGCAGCCCTGTTGAAGCTGGCGGCCAACGGCACGCCGGTGCTGGGGGTCTGCGGCGGGTATCAGATGCTGGGTGAGACGCTGGCCGACCCCGAAGGCACGGAGAGCGGTACGGTGCAGACTGTGCGGGGGCTGGGGCTGCTGCCCACCCGCACGGTTTTTACCGGCCAGAAGCACCGCACCCAGGACACTGCCGCCGTGACCGCCGCCCCCTTTGCGGGTGCGGCCCTGACCGGATATCAGATCCACACCGGCCGCACCGAGGTGCAGGGTATGCCCTTCTGCACACTGGCAGACGGCACACCCGAGGGCTGCGTGCAGGACAATGTGTTTGGCACCTACCTGCACGGCCTGTTTGATACCGGGGAGCTCACCGAGAAGCTGGTGGCCCTGCTCTGCCGGCGCAAGGGCATTGCGCCGGACAGTGCCGCCCTCATCCCGATGGAGCAGTACCGCCAGCAGCAGTTTGACCTGCTGGCCGATGGCGTGCGCGGCGCGCTGGATCTGGATGCCGTTTACGCGGCCATGGGGTTGGAGAACCCGCGGAGGAATGCACAATGATCCCACAACATCATCTGCCCGCCGACATTGAGCGGACAAGTCTTTCCATCATCACGGCAGAGCTGGAAGTGTTGGGCCTGACCCCGCCGCCCGAGACTGCCGCTGTGGTCAAGCGGGTCATCCACACCACCGCCGACTTTGACTATGCGAAAAATCTGCGCTTCACGCCGGGGGCTGTGGCGGCAGGTGTGGCCGCTCTGCGGGCCGGGACCCCTATCATCACCGACACCAACATGGCGCTTTCGGGCATTTCCAAGCCTGCCCTTGCCCGGCTGGGCGGCAGTGCCCTCTGCTACATGGCGGACCCCGAGGTGGCGCGGATCGCAGCTGAGACCGGCACCACCCGGGCAGTGGCCTCCATGCACCGCGCGGCGCAGGAGCACCCCGGGGCCATCCTTGCGGTGGGCAATGCCCCCACCGCTCTGCTGGCCATTGTGGAGGAGATCGAGGCCGGGCTGCGGCCTGCCCTGGTCATCGCCGTGCCGGTGGGCTTTGTGAATGTGGTGGAAAGCAAGGAAGCGCTGTTTGCCGCCTGTGCAGCCCACGGCGTGCCTGCCATCGCGGCCATGGGCCGCAAGGGCGGCAGCACTGTGGCCGCCGCAGTCTGCAACGCCCTGGTCTACTCCGCTGCCGAGATGCTGGACCCAGCGGCGAGAGGGTGGAAATAGGGTGGAACCGGTAAAAACGCCCCTTTTTACGCTTTTGCTTGACTTTTTGGCAGAAACAAGGTATCGTTTATCTGTATGACGATTGATCTATGAGTTGAAGCTTTGCGTGAAAAAGGAAACATTATGGCACAGACGATTTTAGAAGAAAAGAAAAAATCACGGCTGATGACAGAGGGCAGCATCTGGAAGAGCATCCTGCTCTTCTCGGTGCCGCTGATCCTGGGCAACATGCTGCAGCAGCTGTACAACACCGCCGATTCCATCATCGTGGGCAACTTTGTGGGCAGCAACGCGCTGGCAGCCGTCGGCTCCAGCGGCTCGCCCATCTTCCTGCTCATCGGGTTCAGCCAGGGCATTGCCGTGGGTGCCGGTGTCGTGGTGTCCCAGTTTCTGGGAGCCAAGGACAGGGAGGGTGCGCACACTGCGGTTCACACCTCGCTGGCCCTTTCGGCCATTCTGGGTGCGATCCTGACCGTGTGCGGCATTGCCGTCAGCCGTGCCCTGCTCACCGCCATGAACACCCCCGCAGAGGTGCTGGAGGATGCGGTGCTCTATATGCGGCTCTATTTTGGCGGTGTGCTGTTCAGCGTGGTGTATAACATGGCGGCCGGTATCCTGAACGCCGCCGGCAACTCCAAGCGGAGCCTGCTTTACCTGGGCGTTGCCTCCATCACCAACATCGTCCTCGACCTTGTCCTGATCGCCGGATGCAAGATGGGCGTGGCCGGTGCGGCCATTGCCACCGATATCAGCCAGCTGGTGTCCTGTGTACTCTCCCTGCGCTTTCTGATGCGGGTGGAGGACGATTACCGCGTGACGGCAAAGGAAGTGCGCGTGCACAAAAAGATGGCGGTCCGCATCATCAAGGTGGGCCTGCCCACCGGTATCCAGAACATGGTCATCTCCCTTTCCAATGTGCTGGTGCAGGTCAGCGTCAACGGCTATGGTGCCGCTGCCATGGCAGGCTTTGCCGCCTATATGAAGGTGGATGGCTTCAACATTCTGCCTGTGCTGAGCTTCAGCATGGCGGCCACCACCTTTGTGGGCCAGAACTTTGGTGCGGGCAAGATCGACCGTGTCAAAAAGGGGACCTTTGTCACCCTGGGCATGTGCATCGTTTACACCATCCTGACCGGCATCCTGCTGCTCGTCTTCCAGGATTCCATCATGCACCTGTTCACCGGCGATGAAACAGTCATTGCCTACGGCAAGATCTGTATGCTCTATTTCTGCCCCTTCTACTGGATGCTGGGCATCCTGCAGGGCCTTGCCGGTACGGTGCGCGGCACCGGGAAGAGCGTGCCGCCCATGGTGGTGCTGCTGATCTCCCTGTGCCTGTTCCGCATCGTCTGGATCCAGTTTGCCCTGCCCCTGTTTGCAGGCATTGAGGGCGTGCTGCTGGTCTACCCGGTGTCCTGGGCTGTGGGTGCAGTGTTGATGGTGCTCTACGCCTGGAAGGGCAAATGGATGCAGCTGCCGGAAGCAATTTCATAAATCGGACGCACCTGATCCCCCGGTGAAAGGGCATTTTATACAAAAAATGACGTATGAATGCGTAAAAATATTCGGGGGGGGGGGGGGGGCTAAAAATCTGCGAAAATCAGTTGATTTCTGCCGAAAAATACCGTATACTGAATTATAGTTTCAAATCGAACGACGGACTTCGACAAAAGGGGCTGATAAGATGGAGCGCACACAGGCAGAGGCCTTTGAACAGTATATTCGGGATCTGCGCGTTGTGCGCTCGATCTCCCGGCCCAGCTTTCCGGAGGGCAAAGCTCCCGCTGCTGTGCTGGAAGAGATCCAGAGCAACGCGCTGAGATGCAACACCCTGATGCGGCAGAATGAGGCACTGCTGGCGCAGTTTGTCTACGACCGCGACCCTGCCTCCCTGACCGAAGAGGATATCCAGGGACTGAGTGCCTTTGCAGGCAGGCTGTTCAACTACGCGAACAGCGAGGATATGGGCGTGGCGTTCAAGGTGCATCAGCTGCTGCTGGCAGCGGCCCGCAGCCGGGAAGACGTGCCCATGATCGTCAGGGAGCTGTACTACACAGGCATCACCCTGCATTATATGAACGTCCGGGATGAGGGAACTGGCATCAACCTGTTAGGAGATGCGATCCAGGTCTATTTCACGGAAGCTGCTGAATACATGTCACGGTATGAACAGCTGGACAGGAATACCCGGCAGTATCTCATCCGCTGTGTGGGCAACACCCGGCTGGGGATGTCCCGCGGCACCCATGCGGAAAGCTGCCGGTATCTGGAGCGGTTCCGCCGCGCAATGGACATCATCCAGTCTGCGCATTACCATGCGCTGGACCCGGAGTTCCCCTGGGAAAGCTACATCTATTCCATGCACATGGACCGCATGACCCTGCTGACCCATCTGCGGCAGGAGGAGGATCCCGAGGTGGCGCGGCAAGTGCTGGAATCGGCGGAATACATCTGGGGGCACAAGAAGAAGTACAAGGGTCAGGATGCGCGCCTGCAGAACTGGCGGGTGCCCTATTTTTACGCCGCTGCCCGCTACCATGCCGGGGTGGGCAGCCTGGAAGATGTGGTCAAGATCCTTCTGGAATCGGCGGGAAGCGTGGCGCAGGATGATTATTCTGCCGAGGCCATCAACCGGAAGCTGGTTCTGGCGGCCTATCTCTCGGTCTATGCAGAACGTCTGGACGAGGCGGGAGCACAGAGGTATCGTGCAACCGTGGAGCAGGTACGCCGTTCTGCGTATCAGTATCTGGAACAGATGCCGGCCAGCCAGTATCCCCGTGTGGTAAACTCTGCCGCCTGGGAGTTGAGCAAGATCAACACCAGCTCAGATGAAACGGCGAACCGCCGGATGCTGGGCAGTATCCTGGCCGGGCACAAGCCGACCTATGTCCACTCGCTGATGGTGGCAGAGCTGACCCGTGCCCTGCTGCATCGGCAGATCGAGACAAGGCCCGAAACACTGGTGGGCCTGCTGGGCTGCAGGAGCGCGGCCGAGGTGCAGACCCGGCGGGAAGAGCTCTGCCAGACAGCCTATGAGTGCGGCCTGTACCACGACCTTGGCAAGTGCGCCGTTCTGATGTACATCGACAACAACGCCCGCCGCCTGCTGGATGAGGAGTTTTTCTGCATCCAGAGCCACCCAAGGACCGGCGCTGCCATTCTGAATAGAATGGGCTGCGGAAGAACGCTGGCCCCGGCGGCACTCTATCACCACTGCTATTACAACGGCAAGGGCGGATATCCCAATGATGTACCCTCCTGCCCGGAGGAGATCAAGGGGATCGTGGATGCGCTGAGCGTGGCAGACTCGCTGGATGCCGCCACCGATAATATCGGTCGGTGCTACAACCTTGCCAAGCCCTTCCGCACGCTGCTGGAAGAGCTGCGGGCCCAGAGCGGCACCCGCTATGCGCCCAATGTGGTCGCCCTGTTCGAGGATGAGCGTTTCTGCCAGCAGCTGGCAGAGAACACGGATGCTGAGCGCAAAAGGGTGTATCTGCAGGTGTATCACGCCGGAAGTGAAGAAAAATAAACGACCCTCTCTATCATTGCTTCGCAGTGCCACCTCCCCAAAAAGGGAGCGGGCATACGTCAGCGTGATAGAGAGGGCCGTTTTTTTGTTTAAGTCAGGATGAAGCTTTCCCAGTCCACCCTGCCGGTGCAGTTCAGCCGGGGTACTTAGCCACTTCCAACAGTTCCTCCGCCCGGCGGACCTGTTCCGCCGTGGGGGGAACGGCATCGGGCAGGGGATAGGAGATGCCCAGCTTCTGCCACTTGAACAGCCCCAGCGTGTGGTAGGGGAGAACCTCCACCCGCTGCACCGTTTTCAGGCTGCGGATGAAGTCTGCGGTCCTGCGCAGGCCCTCCTCGTCATCGGTGAGGCCGGGCACCAGCACATGCCGGATCCAGAGCGGAACGCCCAGATCAGAGATGTGCCGTGCCATGGCTAAGATGTTGGCATTGTCCCTGCCGGTAAGCTGACGGTGCTTCTCCGGGTCGATCTCCTTGAGATCCAGGATGACCAGGCTGGTGGAAGCCATCAGGGTATCGAAGGCGGCCAGGTAGGCGGGATCATCGGGCTGGAACGGCTGACCGGCCGTGTCCAGCGCGGTGTGTACCCCCTTGGCGTGTGCCAGCTGGAAGAATTTTGTCAGGAAGTCCATCTGCCGCAGCGGCTCGCCGCCGCTGACGGTGATGCCGCCCTTCTTGCCCCAGTAATTGCGGTAGCGCCAGACGTGCTGGAACAGCTTCTCCGGAGACCATTCCGTGCCGCCCTCAGCGCTCCACGTTTCGGGGTTGTGGCAGTATTTGCAGCGCAGGGCACAGCCCTGCAGAAAGACAACGAACCGGACACCCGGCCCGTCCACTGAGCCGAAGCTTTCCAGCGAGTGGACGAGACCGACAGGGTCACAGTGCGGCATGGCAGGTACGGGAGATCACGTCCATCTGCTGCTCGCGGGTCAGGTCGATGAACTTGACCGCATAGCCGGAGACGCGGATGGTGAAGTTGGCGTATTCTTCCTTTTCGGGGTGCTCCATGGCATCCAGCAGCTTCTCCTTGCCGAACACGTTCACGTTCAGGTGGTGTGCACCCTGATCGAAGTAGCCGTCCAGCACCTGCACCAGGTTCTCCTTGCGCTCGCCCTCGCTGTGGCCCAGAGCCTCGGGGTTGATGGTCTGGGTGTTGGAGATGCCGTCCAGAGCCCAGTGGTAGGGCAGCTTGGCAACAGAGTTCAGGGAAGCCAGCAGGCCGTTCTGCTCCGCACCGTAGCTGGGGTTTGCACCGGGTGCAAAGGGGGTAAAGGCGGCACGGCCATCGGGCAGAGCACCGGTGTACTTGCCGTACACCACGTTGGAGGTGATGGTCAGGATGGAGGTGGTAGCCTCGGAGTTGCGGTAGGTGTGGCGCTTCTTGATCATCTCCAGGAAGGTGCGCAGCAGCCAAACGCCGATCTCATCGGCACGGTCGTCATCGTTGCCGTACTTGGGGAAGTCGCCCTCCACCTCATAGCCGGTGGCCAGGCCGGTCTCATCGCGCACGACCTTGACCTTGGCGTACTTGATGGCGCTCAGGGAGTCGATGACGTGGGAGAAGCCTGCAATGCCGGTGGCAAAGGTGCGGCGCACATCGGTGTCGATCAGGGCCATCTCGGCTTCCTCGTAGTAGTACTTGTCGTGCATATACTGGATGAGGTTCAGCACGTTGACGTACAGGCCGGCCAGCCAGTCCAGCATCTGCACATACTTGGGCAGGACCTCGTCATAGTTCAGGTACTCGCTGGTGATGGGGGCATAGTTGGGGCCGCACTGCTCGTGGCTCTTCTCGTCCACGCCGCCGTTGATGGCGTACAGCAGGCACTTTGCCAGGTTGGCGCGGGCACCAAAGAACTGCATCTCCTTGCCGGTCTGGGTGGCAGACACGCAGCAGCAGATGGAGTAATCGTCGCCCCAAACGGGCTTCATCACATCATCGTTCTCGTACTGAACAGAGCTGGTGTTGATGGATACCTTGGCGGCGTACTTCTTGAAGCTCTCGGGCAGGGCGGAGGAGTACAGAACGGTCAGGTTCGGCTCCGGTGCGGGGCCCATGTTCTCCAGAGTGTGCAGGAAGCGGTAGCAGTTCTTGGTGACCATGCTGCGGCCGTCCATGCCGATGCCGCCCACTTCCAGGGTGGCCCACACGGGGTCGCCGGAGAACAGCTGGTTGTAGCTGGGGATGCGGGCAAACTTGACCATGCGGAACTTCATCACCATGTGGTCGATCAGCTCCTGGGCCTGGCTCTCGGTCAGGGTGCCGTTCTCCAGATCGCGCTGGATGTAGATATCCAGGAAGGTGGAGATGCGGCCCACGCTCATGGCAGCGCCGTTCTGGGTCTTGATGGCGGCCAGGTAGCCGAAGTACAGCCACTGGCAGGCTTCCTTGGCGTTCTTAGCGGGCTGGGAGATATCGCAGCCGTAGGCCTCGGCCATCTTCTTCATGCCCTTCAGGGCGCTGATCTGGCGTGCGATCTCCTCGCGCAGGCGGATCACGTCATCGGTCATGGTGCCGTCGCCGCAGTTGGCAAAATCCTCCTGCTTGAACTTGATCAGGGCATCGATGCCGTACAGGGCCACGCGGCGGTAGTCGCCCACGATGCGGCCGCGGCCGTAGGTGTCGGGCAGGCCGGTGATGATGTGGGTGTGGCGGGCAGCCTTCATCTCAGGGGTGTAGGCATCGAACACAGCCTGGTTGTGGGTGCGGGTATAGTCGGTAAAGATCTTGTGCAGCTCCTCGCTGGGCTGATAGCCGTAGGTGGTGCAGGCCTGCTCTGCCATCTTGATGCCACCGTAGGGCATGAATGCACGCTTCAGGGGCTTGTCGGTCTGCAGGCCGACGATCTGCTCCAGATCCTTCAGGGTCTCGTCGATATAGCCGGGGCCGTAAGCGGTCAGGCTGCTGACGACCTCGGTCTCCATGTCCAGCACGCCGCCCTTGGCGCGCTCGGCCTTCTGCAGCTGCTGCAAAGCACCCCAAAGCTTATCGGTAGCCTCGGTGGGGCCTGCCAGAAAGCTTTCGTCACCGTTATAGGGAGTGTAGTTTTTCTGGATGAAGTCACGCACGTTGACCTCTTCCTTCCAGATGCGGCCTTCAAAGCCTTCCCACTGTTCAAACTGGATCATTGGAACCTCCTTGCTCCATTACGCAGTTAGCGTTTTCTAACTAATGAGCCTTTGAAAAACCGCTCTGTCTGGGCGGTTTTCTGGGGGCAAAACGGTCTTGTGCTGCCGTCTGCGGCAGCCCTTACTACAAGGTGTAGACAAAAATAAAAACCTGCCCACAAAATCTTGCGTTACTATAATAGCAAGAACCACTTTAAAAAGCAATAGAAAACAAGTGGGTTTTCTTCCAAAGCAAAGGGCTTTCTTTGGGCAGAATGTAGAAAAACGGCAGAAACCCCGGCGGCACGGCAACTTTGCGAAAAAATTTGCAAATTAAGGGTTGACAAGACTAACTGACTGTGGTATCCTGTTCTCGCAGCGGCGGTTAGCTAGTTCTAACCACGTTGCACCAGAAAAAAAGGAGCGTCTGCAAGCGCTCCGCTCCATTCCTCCATTCCTTTCTCTTTTCTACGGGAAGCGGCAGCACGGTTTGCTCTGCTGCTTCCGGCGCGGCACCGGCTGTGTTTGGTACCACAGCCGACGCAAAGAAAACAAAAACGGGACGTGCAGCTTGACCACCTGCACGCCCCGATTTTTGTTTTTACTGCCCCAGCTCCGCCAGCTGTTCATACAGCTGCGCTGCGCCGCCGCCGGGGTA
>OHFV01000395.1_pt1 | contig 28238 bp, 26 predicted proteins | sample 1567611 | NCBI WGS metagenome assembly OHFV01 (sample SAMEA3879532, study PRJEB24766) | human gut metagenome | biome: human-associated habitat; feature: feces | place: USA | collected 1985/1987
GAAGTACATCCACTGGATGGCCTCCTGCGTGTTGGTAGCAGGGTTGGAAATATCGAAACCATAGGTCTCGGCCATCATCTTGAGCTCGCCGAGGGCGCGGATCTGCTCCTGCAGCTCCTCACGGTCGCGGATGTTGTCGGCGGTCATGACCGTCGGGGTGGAAGCCTTCTGGGCCTCCTTGTCCTTGATCAGGTAGTCGACACCGTACAGGGCGACACGACGGTAGTCGCCGATGATGCGGCCGCGGCCATAGCCATCGGGCAGACCGGTGATGATGTGGGCCGAGCGGCAAGCACGCATCTCGGGGGTGTAAACATCGAAGACGCCGGCGTTGTGAGTCTTGCGCTCGAAGGTGTAGCGCTCGACAACGCTCTCGTCGACCTTGTAGCCGTGCTGGCTGGCAGCCTGGCAAGCGATGCGGATACCGCCGTTGACGTGCAGAGCGCGCTTGAGCGGCTTGTCGGTCTGAAGGCCGACGATGGTCTCCTTCTCGCGGTGGGCGTTATCGATGTAGCCAGCGGGGTGGCTCACGATACCCGTGACGGTCTTGGTGTCCATATCGAGGACGCCGCCCTGCTCGCGCTCCTTAAGCAGCAGGTCGAGAACCTCGCCCCACAGCTCCTTGGTACGCTCGGTCGGACCGGCGAGGAACGACTCGTCGCCCTCGTAGGGGGTGTAGTTCTTCTGGATGAAGTCGCGGACATTGACTTCCTCTTTCCAGATGCGGCCCTCAAAGCCTTCCCACTGTTCAAAATTGATCATTGGAACCTCCTTGCTCCATTTCATGCGCAAGTTAGCGCATTCTAACTACTGAGCCTTTGAAAAACCGCACTGTATCGGCGGCTTTCTGGGGGCGAAACAGTCTTAAACTGCCGTCTGCGGCAGCTCTGACTACAAGGTGTAGACAAAAATGAAAACCTGCCCACAAAATCTTGCGTTACTATAATAACAAGAACCGCTTTAAAAAGCAATAGAAAACAAGTGGGTTTTCTTCCAAAGCAAGGGGGATTCTTTGGGCAGAATGTAGAAAAAACGCTGAACCCCTGGCGGTGCACACTTTTTTCGGGGAAAATTGCAAATTGAGGGTTGACAAGACTAACCACTTATGGTATCCTGTTCTCACGGCGCTGGTTAGCTACTTCTAACCACGCTGCACCAAAAAACGGAACGTCTGCAAGCGCTCCGTTCCATTCCTCCATTCCATACTCTCTTTTTCTTGGCAGGATGCAGCATTCTGGTTTGCTCTGCATCCGCTGCGCGGCACACAGGGCTCTGGTACGGCACTGTGCGCAGATGAAAACAAAAACGGGACACTCAGCTTGACCACCTGAGTGCCCCGATTTTTGTTTTGTCCCGGTCGTTGATCAGCCGCATCCCGGGGAGCGGACAACATCTTTACACCACCGCATCCCGCAGCAGCTGGTAGATGGCCTCCGCGTTTCCATCGGGGGAGCGGAGGGAGACGAATTTTCCATTTACCTGGCAGACCCCGTCTGAATAGACGGTGAAAAGCAGGTTCTGGCTGGAACCGTCTGCAAAGCGCAGGGTGATGGAATGCGCTTCGTAGTCGTGGGAGTAGGAGCGAGCGTTCTGGTTGAACTTCTGGTAGCAGCTCGCGTTTTGCAGGATCTTGAAAAATGCCTGATAGGTGTCATCGCCCGCAGAATAGGCGTGGGTGGTAACCACCGATGGGCTCAGGCTGACGGTATCCTCCACATTGACAGAGACGGAAGTGCTTTTATTGATATCGGTTTTCAGGTCAACGCGGCGGTTGGAAACAAACAACAGTACGAACAACAGGACCCAGAGGGCCATGATGGCATAAAAACGGAGACTTTTGTTTTCCATAAGGCGTTCTCCTTTGGCGGGCCGCACAGCAGGGCGGCCAGAGATCTTCAAAGAATACGCTCTCATTATAGTGCCGGAATGCGCAGGATGTCAACTGTTCTCCAGATGCTTCTGCGCCGCAAAGGTACCTGCGGCGCTGGCGGCAAACACAAAATAGTAGCTTGCGATGCGGAAGAGCATCAGGGTGCTCATGGCTTCGCCGCTGGTCATAAAGCTGCTGAACACCAGCAGAAAGGCTGTTTCAATGGAGCCCATGCCTGCTACATTGGGCAGTGCGTTGGAAAGGAAGAGCATCAGGCTGGTGAGCAGTTGTACCTGCCAGAAGCTCAGCCCGCAGGAAAGCCCCATGAACCGGATGCAGAACCACGGCAAGGTGAACATCAGAAACAGCTTGAGGGTCTGCACGGCAAGGATGCGGGCACAGCGGCCCTTGTCGGCCAGCAGGAGGCGGCTCTCGGCGGCCAGGGTGTCCAGCTGCTCCAGCCACTTTTCCCGGCGGGTCTGCCATGGTTCTGTTTTGGGCAGAAAGCCCATGGCCCAGCGGGCCAGCCGCTGCACCAGCGGCGAGACACAGAGCAGCACCAGCGTCACGATGATCAGCGCCACCACGCAGTAGGCGGCGGGCAGATAGTGCATCACGCCGGAGGTGTTGGCGGCGAGCCAACGGTGCTGCAGCAGGAGCATCACAGTGGCATAGAGCAGAACGGTGGTCTTGTGGAATACATATTGCAGGGTCATCAGGCCCACACCGGGGCCCAGCGGCAGGCCGCAGTGGTAGAGATAGTAGGACTCCATGGGCACAGCCCCGGCACCCAGGCCGACCACGTTGCCAAAGATGCCCACAAAGGCGGCATCCAAGCCGCGCCGCAGGGTAAAGCCCGGCAGGCGGCAGCGGATGATGAGCCAGCAGACGATTCCCTCAAGCAGGGGGTATGTCAGGCCGATGGCCAGCACCAGCAGCACCTGCCGGAGGGAGAGCTGGGCCAGCGCGGTCGAGATCTCGGCCCAGTGGCTGCTGAAGATGAAAACCACAACACAGGTCAGCGCCAGCAGCACCAGCAGAGAAAGGATCGCTTTTTTGCGGGAGGGCTGCTGGGGGGTGTTGGTCTGTTCCATGGGACAAGGCTCCTTTCACGATACTGCTTGCAGTATAACACAGCGGGGCCTTGCTTTTGTGAACTGAAACAAAATTTTTCTCGTCACTTTGTGTGATATGATAAAAAAGAACCTCTCCGGCTCACTTCGTTCGCCAGCTTTCCTATGAGGAGAAGTGGCATTGCGAAGCAATGACGGAGAGGTTTTGTGTTACTTTTTCGCTGTCAGATCTTCCACAGCAGCCCGGAGCGTCTGCTCAAAAGCCTCCTTGGAATAATACTGCTCGTACATTTTACGGCATTCTGTCCGCATGGAGGCCAGCTCTTCCGGGTGTTTAATGGCGTGCTCCAGCAGGACAGCCAGCTGCTGCGGATCGTCGTCGTGGTAAACGAAGCCGTTCCGCCCCTCGGAGATGAGCCCGGCGGTGCCGGTGTGCTCCGACACGATGGACGGCTTGCCGAAGATCAGACCCTCGGTGACAAAGGTGGGCATGGGATCATCGCGGGACGCACAGACCAGACCGGTGCACTGCTCCATCAGGCTCTTGATCTCGTCACGGGTGAGCCGCTTGCAATAGAACACGTTTTCCGGGTAGTCTGCGGTCAGGGTGCGGACGGAGTCCATCATCTCCTTGTCAGCGGCCTGGCCCACAAAGAGGAAGGAGGCTTTTTTCCGCACCTCGGGCGGCAGCAGGCGGATGGCCTTGCAGAAGATATCGTGGCCCTTGCGGCGCTCAAAGGAGCCCACCGTGGCAAACAGAGGGCGGCCGCGGTTGTAGCCCAGATCGGTGCGGACAAAGTTCTCTGCTGCGTAATCAGGCAGGCCGTAGATGAGCGGCCGGATCTCGAACTCGGGCCGCACGGCGCGCATGGCGTTGGCGGCGTGGCTGCCCACCGAGTAGACCCGGACATTCTCCCCCAGCTGGGTGGGGATCTGGTGGGCAATGTGGGGATAGCCTGCAAAGGCATCGTGGAGCCACCACAGCACCGGCACGGCGGTGCCGCTCAGGGCACGGACGGCCCGGGCCATGACCACCGTGTTGACGATGACGAAGTCGGCACAGAGAGCCATGCCCCAGGCATCGGAGACATTGCGGCAGGACGACCGGGTGATGACCGAGGCCCCGGCATCCAGGAAGAGATGCAGGGAGCCGCCGTCACTGGGGCCCAGCACAAGTACCTCATACCCCATGCTGCGCAGCACCGGCACGGCACTCACCAGCACGATGGGTGCGCCGGTCATATCCAGCACATGGCTCATAATAAAGGCACGTTTGCCGTGGGCCGAAAACGCATCCTCGGCGCAGATGCCGCGCTCGTAGTGGAGCAGGGCCTGCGGGATGAGAGCGGGCTTAGTGCAGAGCTGCGCGGCCAGCGCCAGCAGCTCAGGCACATTTTCGGGGTCATGGGCGGCGGCGCGGCAGCGCTCCAACAGGGTGCGGCTGACCACGGCGCAGCGGTTCTGCGCCTGCAGCGGCTGGCTCTGATAGAGGGCAGTCGCCCCGCCAAAGCCAAACACAGCGTTGCAGACGGCGTAATCCGCACCATCCTGCAGGGCTTTGGCAAAGTACATCAGGGCGGTGGACATCAGCTCCACGTCCTCGGCGGCCAGAAGCACGCCGTCCACGCTTGCGGTCAGTTCCCCGTCCAGCCGGTCCACCAGCCGGAACTTGCGGTGGAGCTGGTCAGTCAGGGTGGCTTTCAGGGCCGTGCTGCGGGCCGATGCGCAGACCAGCAGATAGGTGCTCTGGGTGTTGCTGTACTCCTGCAGGGCCAGCTGACGCTGCTGCAGGGGGGTGTAATTGTTATACATGGCTGTTCCTCCGTTCCACTTCTCAGTTTCCACGGTGGAACAGGCGCATCAGGCTGCGGATGGGAGCAGTGAGCTTCCAGCTTTTACTGGAAAACACGCTTTCCAGCGAGGTCTCGTAGGCATTGCTCCGGGCCTGCAGATCGGCGTTTTTCTGGTGCAGCTGTGTGATCTCCTGCTGCAGGGCGGCCACCATCTGCTGCTGGGCCGCGGCATTCTGCTCCAGCTGCTGGATATGCTGCTTTTCGCTGTCCTTGCGCAGCTGGAGCTGCTGCACGCCCTGCAACACGGCGCAGAACAAAGGCTCGTCCGTCAGGGTCTCCAGTGGGAAGTAGCCGTAGCTCACCACCAGCTTCATCCCGGCGGGGTAGTGGGTGGTGCCCTCCAGCCGGTAGTTGGGGTCATCGCCCAGGAACAGGGTGCTTCCACCGGAAAGGTTCAGGCCGTTGGTGGGCACGCAGATGATGCGGTCGTCTGAAAAGATCAGGTTGGTGATGCAGCAGGGCAGCTCACCCGGGTCGAACCGCAGGGCCTGTGCAGCCACCGGCAGCTCAAAGGTCGCGGTTACAGCACCGGTCAGCTCGTCGGTGGTGCAGTCGGGCGCGGTCAGGGTGTCCTTTTCCGAAAAGCCGAAGCCTGCATCATAATAGAGCAGCGGCTGCAGCAGAGTGGGCGAGTCAGTATGCATCTCGCGCTGGGGGTGTGCCGCAAGGTAGGACTGCACTTTCTGTTCCAGGGAAAGGCAGCGCTCTGCCAGATGGGAAACACCTTCGTCCGAAAGCTTGAGCTGCTGTTCCAGCTCGGCGATCTTTTCCTGCAGAGCCGCAGTGTTCTCAGGAGCTGCGTTGTTCATAACCGGATTCTCCTCATAATATTATTTCACTTCAGCAGAGGGTGCACCCTCTGCAAAAAATCAGTGTTTTGCCGCAAAATGACGCTCGGGTGTTTCGGTACGGGCGCTGCGCCGGCGGGGCGCTTCCGCCGCCTTCTGCTCCCGGCGGGAGGTGAGCCAGAACTTCAGGTCCCGGCGGCGCACCAGCAGCTCGCAGATGAGCAGGGTGGAGCCCAGCGAAAGGGTGAACTGCAGCACCATGCCCAGCACCGGGTGAGCCGCAAACTTCTGGGGCATCAGATACCAGGGAATGGCCGTGAGCTCCACAGTGTGGACGCAGAAGATGAACAGCGAACGGCGGCCAATGGCCTGGATGGCGTGGGTGACAACGTTCTCCACCCTGCGCTGGAACCAGATGACGATGGAAAGGATGCCCAGGCCCGTCACGGCATCCAGCAGGATGCTCACGGGGCCGAGGGTCCACTCGGCCATCGAGACGCAGTCGGTGCTCTTGGTAAGAAGCACCAGTGCGGCCACAGCCAGCGCTGCCGCGATCATCCCGCCGCGCAGACGGGGCGAGAGGGGCTGTTCAAAGATCTTATACTTCTTGGCAAGGTAGCCCACATACAGAGCCGGAACAGTGACCATGCCCTGGCCGATGCAAAAAGGAGCCTCCCAGGTGATGCAGATGCCCCAGCCTAACAGCATGGTACCCAGCACCGCCCAGTTTATGTACTGCTCCGGGAAGATATTCAGGATGAGATCCAGCAGGATCCATGCGATCATCAGCGAGAGCAGATACCACATGGGGCCGCAGGAGAAGAACAGCTGGCCGAAATAGGTGGCCGTGTGGGGCAGGCCCAGTGCAAAGCCGCCCAGCACCTTGTAGGTCTCGTAGGTGGCGTTGTGCAGGCTGCCGAACAGGCTGTAATGGATGATAAAATGGAACACGGTGGTGGCAATGCCTGTATAGATGTAAGGCTTGAGCAGCGTTTTGAACTGCTGGTCGATACACTTGCCGATGGAGCGCTTGCGGAAGCCGTAGCCGCTGGCAATGTAAAAGGCCGCCATCAGGGATTCGCGGTAGGCGAACATGCAAAAGGTCAGCGGGTTGATGTGGCTGGCATCGCCCATGGGGTAAAGCTCACCGGTGTGGGCAAAGACGATGGTCAGCATGCCGACACCCTTGAGCAGATCAAACATGCCCAGCGAATTTACGGCACGGCGTTTGGTTCCCTCCATAAAAAGGTCCTCCTCTGCGCCGCACCCCGCCCCGGGATGGCAGAATTGCCGGATTTTTGGCGCATCATGTTAAAAATTAGAGATATTTATAATAAGTATAATGCTTTTTGCCCTTGCTGTCAATCAAACCCGGGGAGAAAGCACGGTAGGCGGATACCGGGAAAAGTGTACCACACTCACGGCCTGCCCGCAACAAAAGGCAGGATTTACATCCGGGTGCACAGATTGACTGCAAGTTTAAGTTGCATATTTGTGCAATTAAATCTTGCATTTAAGCCCTCTATGCGGTATACTCTAGGCTAGAGTGCCCAAAAGATTCCATTTAGCGGAAACAACAGGGAATAATTTAACAAAAATAAACAGGGAGTGTAAAATAATGGCAGACAAGGCTTGTAAGGAAGTTGTGACCGTGGCAAATATGCCGATGACCGTTTTTGATATGATCTCTGCGATGCAGAATAAGTATGCTGACCGTGTGGCGCTCCGCTATGTGGAGGGCAAGGACACGGTGGTGGAAAAGACCTACGCTCAGTATGTGCAGGATATCCGCAAAGCGACCGGCTACCTGCAGCAGGAGCTGGGCGAGCCCAAGGGCAAGAAGATCGTTATTCTGAGCCGCACCAACTATGAGTATGGCGCGGTCGTTTTCGGCACCATGATGGCAGGCGCTGTCATCGTGACCCTGAACCAGGGCAAGACCTGGGCCGAGCTGGAGTATGAGCTGGGCATGGTGGAGCCGGACCTCATCTTCAATGACGGCATCGATTACGGCTACCGCGCCCAGCTGGAAGCACGTTACGGCGCTCGGCTCCGCCCCATGGATGCCTGGACCGCTGCCCCTGAGGCTGAGATGGTCAACCGCATCGACCACGAGGGTCTGCTGATGCTGATGTTCACTTCCGGCACCACCGGCCGCAGCAAGGGCGTGATGCTGAGCGAGAAGAACTACTTCACCGCCTGCCAGATGTACATCGATGGCCAGAAGGACATCCTTGACCAGGAGGAGCGGCTGGCACCCCAGTACCTCGACCGGAACTTCAGCCACTTTACGCTGGTGCCCATGTTCCATCTGGCCGGTTTCATCTGCTACTTTGTCTACGGCATACAGGGCTGGACGCTGAACCTCTGCTGTGATGCCCGCGACCTGCGCCGGGATATGAGCCTGATGCACAGCGATGCCATGTCTACCCCGCCGGTGCTGGTGGAGATGATCTACAACGAGGTCAAGCGCGGCCATGCCGACCGCCTGAACGGTCTGTGGAACCTGAGCTGCAGCTCTGCCATCCTCGATCCCGCCATCCTGAGCGATCTGGTGAAGAATGGCTTCTACATCAATCAGTGCTACTCCATGACCGAGCTGGCCGGCTATGGCCTGCTGAACGTGACCCAGGAGGGCGACCACCTGCGTGCCCTGGGCAAGCCGGACGGCTTCTGTGAGGTCAAGGTGGACGAGACCGGCGAGATCTGCGTCCGCGGCGGCTGCGTGATGCTGGGCTACTATAAGGACTCCGAGACCACTGCCGAGACCATCGACAAGGACGGCTGGCTCCACACCGGCGACCTGGCCCGCGTGGACGAGGAAGGCTGCTACTATATGACCGGCCGCAAGAAGAACCTCATTATTCTGGACAGCGGCGAGAACGTCAGCCCCGAGGAGCTGGAAAAGCTGCTGGGCAAGTGCGATGCCATCAAGGAGTGCATCGTCAAGGAGATGGGCAAGAAGATCGGCACCGTGGTCTGCTGTGAGGATGACAGGCAGCAGCAGGTGAAGGCTTTTGTCACCGAGCTGAACCGCACCCTGCCCATGTACAAGCGCATCTCCGTTGTAGAATGCAGCGCCGAGCCCCTGCCCCGCAACGCGCTGGGCAAGCTGCTGCGCAAGTAAAATCAAACGGAAGAAAAAGGAGCAGACCATGGTAAACAATGTCTATGATCTTGTCACCCGGACAATGGAACAGGAATTCCCCGGGCGGGTGGCCTTCCGCTGGGTAGAGGATGCCACCGGCACCGTGAAGGAAAAGACCTATGCCGAGTATGCACAGGATATCCGCCGCGCCGCTGCCTGGTTTGCCCGGAACATCCCGGAGGTGGAGGGCAAGCGGGTGGTCCTGCTGAGCCGGAACTGCTATGAGTACGGCGTGAATACCTTTGGCGCTGTGCTGGCCGGGGCTGTTCTGGTAACGATGAACCAGAAAAAGACCTGGGACGAACTGAGCTGGGAGCTGGAGCTGGCAGAGCCTGCCCTCATCCTGAATGATGGGGTGGACTACGGCTGCCGTGACCAGCTGGAGGCTGCGTATGGGGAGCGCCTGCGGCCGATGGATGTCTGGAAGGACACCGCGCCCGGCGGGCTGGAAAAGAAGATCGACCCCAATGCCCTGATGGTCATGCTGTTCACCTCCGGCACCACCGGCCGCAGCAAGGCCGTGATGCTGGCAGAGCGGAACTTCTTTACCGTGATGCAGATGCACGTTGCCATGGGCGACCACATGCTGGACTTCAAGCACCGGCAGCTGCCCGAGGACAAAAACGATGTCCTGAGCAACTTTGCCATCCTGCCCCTGTTCCATCTGGGCACCTTTATCTGCCTGTTCTCCTGGCCCTTCAAGGGCTGGGCCCTGAACCTTTGCAGTGACCTGCGGAATTTCTACCGGGATCTGGGCCTGATGCACAGCGATTCCATTGCCGTGGCCCCGGTGCTGATGGAGAGCATCTACAAGGATGTCAAGCGCGGCCGCGCCGATAAGCTGAACGGCCTGTGGAACCCCTGCGGCAGCTCTGCCATGTTCGACAGCGAGCTGCTGCTGGGTCTGGTGGAAAACGGCATGTACATCACCCAGTGCTACGGCATGACCGAGACCTGCGGCGATGGTCTGGTGAACTACGCCCAGGCAGAGCCCCATATCCGGGCGCTGGGCAAGCCGGACGGCCACTGTGAGTACAAGCTGGATGAGACCGGCGAGATCTGCATCCGGGGCGGCTGTGTGATGCTGGGCTACTATAAAGACCCCGAGGCCACCGCCGAGATCATCGACAAAGACGGCTGGCTCCACACCGGCGACCTGGCCCGTGAGGACGAGGACGGCTATTACTACATGGTGGGCCGGAAGAAGAACCTGATCATTTTGGGCACCGGCGAGAACGTCAGTCCCGAGGAGCTGGAAAGAAAGCTCAACGCCTGCCCTGAGGTGCAGGAGTGCGTGGTCAAGGAGATAGGCAAAAAGATCGGCGTGCTGATCTGCTGTGCCGAGGAAAAGCAGGCGGAGGTCCGGGCTTTCCTCACTGGGCTGAACCGTACCCTGCCGCTGTACCAGCGGATCACGGCGGTGGAGTTCAGTGCCGAACCCCTGCCCCGCAACGCCATGGGCAAGCTGCTGCGCAGGTAAGTGCGGAAATTGTAAAAAAAGCGCGAAACCGGGCGGCCTGTGTGTTGCATTTCCTCCATAAAACAGGTATTATAAAACACAGGAATGCCCCGCCCGGATGGCTAAACCGGCCCGGCGCGTGGCATACTGAAACTGCGCCCTTGCAGGCGATAAAAAATCCCTCACGGAAAGGAAGATTTTTTGATGGAAAGAGCAGAAATCGTGTCTCAGATCCTGGCAATTCTGGAGGACGTGGCAGAGATCTCGCCCGAGGATGTCAACGAAAACAGCGTGATGATGGATGATCTGGATCTGTCCTCTATGGAGATCCTGACCGTCGTGGCCGATCTGGAAGAGACCTTTGGTCTGCGCATCCCCGAAAAGGAGCTGCGCAACTTTGTGACCATCGGCGATCTGGCTGATTATCTGGCCGAGAACGCGGGGTAATTCCGGATGAATGCAGAGCAGCGCGCGGTGTTTCAGGGCATCGTCTACTATTACCGTGAAAATCAGGTCCTCTGCCGCTATCAGGCCACGCTGAAGGAGGTCGTTGACCCGGCTCTTCTGCAGCAGGCACTGGATGCGGCCCGCCCGCTGGCAGAGTATTATTTCTGCCATGTGGTGTGGGAAAAGCGGGAGGCCCGTCTGGAGCCCAACACTGCCCCCTGCCGTGTGCGGCAGGGCAGCGCCCAGCCAAAGATCCCCGAGGAGACGAACGATTATCTCTTCTCGCTGGGCTATGAGGGGAACACGGTCTATCTGGACTGGTTCCACTTCCTGGCCGATGGCCGGGGCGGCTCGCCCTTTTTCACCCTGCTGCTCAAGCTCTACTGCAACCTGCGCTCCAACGCTGGTTTTGTGTGCGAGGCCCTTGCCTCTGACCCGCCCTACGATGTGGAACAGCTGCTGGCCCGCTACCCGGAGAGCCAGGTGACCAACAACATGCAGAAGGACGTGCTGCAGATCCACGAAGGCACGCCCCATTTTCAGCGGCTGCGGCTGGACAGACAGAGCCTTGTGGATCTGGCGCAGAAGGAGGGCATGAAGCCCTTCAGCGCCCTCATGGGGCTGACCTGCCAGGCAGCGCAGCGGTATCTGGAAAAGAATGACCTTGTGTACAGCTATGCCGCCGACACCCGCGCGGCGCTGGGGGTGCCGCATGCCCTGTACAACTGCATTGCGTCCTTTCAGCTGCCCCTGCGGCTGGAACCGCAGGCCAGGCTCCACAGCTTTGCAAAGCGGCTCGACCATGAGATCCGGGAAAGCCTGACCCCGGAGCGCCGCCTGTTCCGCATGGCCGAACAGATGGGCTGGGTGTATCAGGTGTTCCGGCAGAAGGCCGCGCTCAAGATCAAGAAGCGTGTGTTCCAGATGGGCGAGTACATCAGCGGCTTCCCGGCAGATTTCTGGGTCAGCTACATCGGCAGCCCGCTGCTGCCGCACAGCCCGGAGCTGGAAGCGTACCTGACCGATTTCCAGACCTGGGTGCTGCCGGACGGTGCGTCCCTTGCAATGGAGGTCACCAGCCTGCACGGCGTGCTGACCTGCTGCATTGAGAACAAGGTGGACAAGCCCGGCTACCTCGAGGCCCTGCGCGACGTGATGGAGCAGGAGGGCATCAGGGTGCTGGAAGCGGTACATATCTCTTAAAAGAAAATGACCCTTTCCGTCATGCGTCGGCGTGGCGGAAAGGGTCATTTTTCATGTTGTGGAGGTGGGCCGGATGCTGACCTCGCCGTGCTGCAGGGAAACCTGCCTGCCGCCCTCGCGCTCCACCACCAGACGGCCCGCATCGTCGATGGAAAGGGCCTTTGCGGCATAGGTCTCGGCCCCGGTGCAGACGGTGACCCAGTGGCCCGGCACAAAACAGCGGGCCCGGTACTCGTCCAGACAGTCGAAGGCCGGGCAGAGGGAGAGCAGCTCCCGGGCAATGGCCCCGGCCAGCACTGCCCGGCTCACGGGTGCGGGCCCGCCGGGGTAAAGGCTGCCTGCCGTGCGGGCCAGCTCCTCGGGCCAATCGGCAGGGGAGGTGGTCAGGTTGAGGCCGATGCCCACCACCAGCCATTCCAGCTGGCCGCTCTCCATGTCGGTCCCGGCTTCGGTCAGGATGCCGCAGACCTTGCGGCCCTGATAGTAAAGGTCGTTCACCCATTTGATGCCCAGTTCCAGTCCGCACAGGGCCTTGACAGCCCGGGCCACGGCCACCGCCGCACTGATGGTCGCGCTCTGGGCATCGGCAGCAGAGAGGGCGGGCCGCAGGATGAGGGAGAGGTAGACCCCCTTCCCGGCAGGGCTTTCGAACCGCCGCCCCAGCCGCCCGCGCCCCGCCTGCTGATGGGCCGTGAGCACCAGCGTGCCGTGGGGCGCGCCGCCCAGTGCCAGCTGCTTGGCCGTCAGGTTGGAGCTTTGCAGCGTGTCGTAGATGTGGATGGGGGCGGGATAGGGGCCCACTGCCTCGGCGCAGAAGGGGTCACCGCCTGCCAGCCGGTAGCCCCGGCGCGGGGCGGAATCCAGCGCGTATCCCTGGGCCGAAAGCGCCTGTGCCGCCTTGTGGACAGCCGCGCGGCTCACGCCCAGCGCTTCGGCCAGCTGCTGGCCTGAGATATAGGCTCCCTTTGCCGCTGAAAGCGCCTGCAACAGGGCCTGTTTGGTGCTTCCCCCCATGGAAAACGCCTCCTTCTTGTGCTATAGTAGTAATAGTATAGCATAACTTGAGGCATTGCAAAAGAAGAACCTCTCAGGCGCTTTGCGCCAATGACGGGTTGCGGCTCCCAGCATCCACTTCGTGCAATGCACTTGTGGATTGCTGGCCGCGGCCCCAACAACTCCTCCCTGTTTCCGCCACTGGCGGCGGTCGTTGTTGTTGCCCCTGATAGGGGAGCCAAGCAGCGCTTCCTGCCTCTTCTACCAGGAGAGGTGGCATTGCGCAGCAATGACGGAGAGATTTATCTGTTTTTTTCATAATTTTTTGCAGGAAAACCGCGCTCTGCTTCGTATTCAATTACAGAGCGGCAGGAAAGGAGGGATGCGGACCGTTGACAACACTGGAATTCAATGCGCTGGTGCGGCAGTATCAGGGGCTGGTCTACACGGTCTGCCACCAGCTGGTGCCGGACGAGGGCGATGCCCAGGATCTGGCACAGGAGACTTTTCTGGCCGCATGGCGGGCCATTGACCGCTGCCCGCCCGGGTACGAAAAGCAGTGGCTGGCGCGTATCGCTTCCAACAAAGCCAAGGACTACCTGCGCAGTGCGTGGGTGCGCCGGGTGAACACCCCGGGAGATGATATCCTTGCACTGGAAGGCGCGCCGCCCGGCTCCGACCCGGAGCAGCAGGTGCTGGATGCCATGAGCGAGGAGACCCTGACCGGGAAGATCCTGGGGATGCGGGAGCCGTACCGCACCCCCTGCCGCCTGATGCTGCTGGAGGGCCGCACCGCCGCCGAGGCGGCAGCCCTCTGCGGCAGGCCCCAAAAGACGGTGGAGGCGCAGATCTACCGGGCAAAGAAAATGCTGGCGGAGCAGATCCGTCAGGAAAGGAGGAGCGAAGATGGAATTGTTTCGTGAAGATGGCTGCATGACCGACGCGGGCTTCCGGGCCATGATGGACGGCCAGCTGGATGAGCTGGGCAGGCTGGAAGCCGCCGAACACCTCTCTTATTGTGACCAGTGCATGGACCGCTACACGGCCCTTTTGACCGCCGACGCACTGGAAACACCGCCAAGGAGTGTGCAGGGCGCGGTGATGGGCACGATCTGGGCCCGCCTGATGCAGAATACCTATGGCAGGGCTGCCGTGGCCGGTGTAGCCGCTGTGCTGGCCCTGACCCTGTGGCGGAGCGGGGCGCTGCAGCAGATCATCCAGTATGGTGCCGGGCGGGAGACCGTGCTGGAGACCGACCAGAGCCAGCTCTGGGAACCCGGCCAGAATGACCCGGCCCCGGAGAACACCCCGCAATACCGCCCCATTGAGGACGACCGACCGCAGGCCGCGCCGGAACAGCTGGGGAGACCCATGGAGACAAAACAGGACCGCCGCTATGCCGGCGAAGGCTCCTCTTTGCTCCACAAGCTGCTCACGGATGTGACCGATAAGATCGCGGGCAACACCCCGAATACAGAGAAATGAGGGAACGATTATGAAGAAAAATGGCATCCTGACCCTGCTGTTCGCCTTTATCCCGGGCGCGGGCCAGATGTATCAGGGATATATGAAGCGCGGCCTTTCGCTGGTGCTGATGGCGGCTGCCATCAGCATGGCAGCCATGCTGATCCCGCCCATCGCGTTTGCGCTGCTGGTGGTGTTCATGTACAGCTTTTTCGACACCTTCAACCTGCGTGCCCAGATCAGCATGGGCACCGCCCCGGAGGACGATTATCTGGTCCACTTCGACCCGCAGGACAAGCGCCTTGCACGGATGATGATGGACAGCCACAAGCTGGTGGGCTGGTGCCTGATCGCCATCGGTGCGCTGATCGCCTACGAGCAGATCATTATGAACACGCTGGGCGATATCCTGTGGCGCTGGGGCCAGAAGGCTCCGGTATGGCGGGCCATCTATCTGGTGATGGATCAACTGCCCGAGGTTGTGCTCTGCGTGGCACTGATCCTGTGCGGCATCTGGCTGGTGCGTGGGCCCAGGGCAAAGAAAGCTGCCCCGGAAGCCGCCGCCCCGGAGGAAACCGATTTTCAGGAGTATCAGCCCGAAAAGAAGATGCCCAGCCTGCTGGATCGCTTTGCCCGCAAGGCAGAGCCGGATACGACCGGTGAGGTGACCCTTGACCCGGAGGATGAAGACGATGGACGAGAAGAAGAATAACACAGCAGAGACCCCGGCCTTCAAGGCCCCGGAAAACGCCCCGGTGCGCCGGGTGGGCACCCTGACGCTGGGAGTCTGCCTGATCGCCTGCGGCGTGCTGTTCCTCTGCTATTTCTTTGTGCCGCATTTCAACTGGGACCTTGCGCTGAAGATCGCTCCGGCGGCAGGGCTGATCCTGCTGGGGTGCGAGGTGCTGTATTTTGCCGCAAGGCCCCAGCGTTGGAAGTACGATTTCCTCTCGGTGCTCCTCTGCATCGTGCTGATGGTCAGCGCCTTTGGCGGGGCCTGCCTGATGGCAGCCTTTGATTTTGCCCTGCACCGGGAGGAGTTCTGGATCGAATACGATGCCCGGCAGGAGCGGGGCCTGAATGATGCGGAGAGCGACCGCCTGCGCCTTGATCTGGACGAGGGCACCGGCCCGGACCTCGATGAGGAAAATGAGGACAACAGCGCGGCCTCCCACACGGAAGTGTGAGCCATACAAAAAACATATCACAGCAATACAAAAGATACCTTTTACAGGGGGCACCTGTCCGGGTATACTGAATGTGCACCCGGACGATGGGTGCTCGAAGAAAAAAGTGTAAAAGCGAACCGCCATGGCATCTGTCACCATGGCGGTTCGTTTTTTGCTGTATCGTGTATTACTTGCGGGCGATCATCTCGGTGTAGGCCAGCACCAGGGGGCCTACGCCCTTGGCATCGTTGCAGACCACAGGCTCACTGAAGTAGTAGGCCAGGGAGCCGTCGCGGTGGTCCTTGCCGCCCAGACCTGCCACCAGGCAGATGCCATCCAGCTGCAGGCTGCCGTCCGGGTTCTTGGAGAGATACCTGTCACAGGTGCCGTAGAAGGCTTTCTCAGCCCAGGCAGCCATCCGCTTGGGCAGGTAGCCCAGGCGCACGCCCTTGAGCACCGCATAGGCGAACAGGGCAGTGCCGCTGGTCTCAAGGTAGTTGCCCTCCACGCCGGGGTGATCCATCACCTGCCAGAACATGCCGGTCTCCTCGTCCTGGAACTTGTGCACATCCTCAATGGTCTGGCGGAGCTGTGCCATGATGCCGCGGTACTCGTTGTACAGCTGCTCGTCCATCCGCTCCAGCACATCCACCATGGCCACCATGAACCAGCCCATGGCCCGCAGCCAGAAGTTGGGGCTGCAGCCGGTCACGGGGTCAGCCCAGTACATCTGGCGGCTCTCGTCGTAGCCGTGGTAGTACAGGCCGGTCTTTTCGTCCCGCATGTGCTTTTTGATGTTCATAAACTGCTTGTAGCTGTCAATGCAGCCCTGCATCTTGTTGTAGCGGGTCTCGTACTCCATGTAGAAGGGCTGGGCCATGTAGGTGCCGTCCAGCCAGACCTGCCAGGGGTAGATATCCTTGTGCCAGAAGTTGCCCTCCTTGGTGCGGGGCTGGGTGAGCAGCTGGCTGCGGATGGTGTCAATGGCCCGGCGGTACTTCTCGTCCCCGAAGATGTCGTACAGGGTGAACAGGTTCTTGCCCTGGTTTACGTTGTCCAGGTTATACTCCTTGGGATCATAGGTCTTGATGGAGCCATCCTCCTGCACAAAGAAGTCGATGAAGTCCTTGGAGAAGTTCAGGTACTTCTCGTCCCCGGTGGTTTTGTACAGGCTCAGGCAGGCCGTGATCATGCAGCCGTCGATGTAGTTCCACTTGTTGGGCTTGCCGCTGCGCACCTTTTCAATGTTCCACATGGGGGCCTCGGCGCTGGAATTGGCGATCAGGTAGTCCACATAATCGCCCAGCAGGGTGAGAATTTCTTCATGGGTCATGGGTCAGTCCTCCTCGAAATGGCCGACATTGGCAAAGCGCAGGCGCTCGCCCTCGTAGCCGGTGATCTTGACGTTGTGCAGGTCAATCTCTTTGACGTTCTCCGCGTAGATGGCCAGTTTTTTCACGTTGGGGCGGTTGTCCGCCATGGCGGCCTGACCGGCTTCGGCATTGGGGTCAAAGGTGATGGTGACATTCTTCATGGAGATGCGCTCGATGGGCTGCTCAGGCAGGCCGTCGAAGTAGCAGCCCGCGAACTGTGCGTCGGTGGCCACGATATCCTCCATGGTCAGGCTGCCCAGCTTGGGGGTGTACTCATCCACCGGCATAGCATCGCGGCACTGGACATAGGGGCTGTGACCGTCCGGGTCACAGAAATAGAACATGTTGATGACAAAGGGAGCCTTGACACCGCGCATCTCTACATTGCGGAACACCAGCCCGTCGATGACGGCGGTGTTGCCGCGGCCGCGCCGGGTCTTGACCCGCAGGCCGCGGTCGGTGTGGTCCATCAGGCACTGGGTCACCACCATATCCTTCACGCCGCCGCTCATTTCGCTGCCGATGACGATGCCGCCATGGCCCTTGTCCAGCAGGCAGTTCCGGATCACAGTGTGCTCACAGCTCTTTTTCAGCTTCATGCCCAGGAACACCTTGCTGGCCTTCATGGCAATGCAGTCGTCACCCACATGGATGTTCGCGCCGATGATGCGGATGTACTCGCAGCTCTCGGGGTCGATGCCGTCGGTGTTGGGGGCGTTGTAGGGGTTGTTGATGTTGAAGTTCAGCAGATCCAGATGCTTGACGAAGATGGGGTGGATGGTCCAGGAGTAGCTGTTCTGCACCGTGATGCCGTGCAGGCAGATGTTCTCACTGTCCACCGCGGCCACCGCGCGGGGCCGCCATGCGATCCGCTTGACCTTCTGGTTGATCCACCAGTCGCCGTTCTGGGCATCGCAGTCCAGTGTGCCCTCGCCGGTCACCACCACGTCGTGCACCTGCGTGATGTTCAGCAGACCGGCAAAGCTGTCCAGCGGGTTGCCCTCCCAGCCGGTCAGGTAGTATTCATCCACCTCGTTCTCACTGGGGATGACACCGGGCAGGATGGGATAGTGGGTGCGGTCATTGTCGCCCAGCAGCACAGCGCCCTTTTCCAGGTAGAGGGTGGTGCAGCTCTTCATAAACAGGCTGGAGGTGCGGTAGTGCCCGGCAGGCACATACACCGTGCCGCCCTTGGGGCAGGTGGAAAGGGCGGCCTGCAGCTTGCCGGTGTTGTCGGTAGTGCCATCAGCCACCAGGCCGTAGCGGGATGCGTCCACAAAGAAGGTCTCAGCCTCAGTGGTGAAATCGAGGGTCAGGGTCTCGCCCTCAGCCTGCACGGCAACCGTGTAGGGGGTGCCGGGCAGCAGGCTGAACAGGGAGAACACATTGGTCTCGCAGGCAGTGTAAACGGTCTCGCCGTTCAGCTGAACGGTGAAGGGATGCGCCGGACGATAGCACAGACCGTTTTCCAGCTCGAACACGGCACTGCGGGTCATGGAACGGATCAGGGAAAGCTTCATAAACAGGATGCCTCCTTGGATGTTGAAAGATTTATGGGTTGCCCACAGGTGGCGGGCATGGTACACTGAGGAAAAGAAACTGTTGAATGGGGTGTGCGGATGAAAGCGGAACGGGAAAAATGGAGCGGCCGGGTAACGGCAAAGGCGCTGCGGTTCCAGACCGGCCAGTATGAGCTGGCTGAGGAGGAGGAGATCTGCCGGATCATTCTGGTGTCCGGCGGCAGCTTTACGCTGGTGCGGGGCGGCGAGAGCCTGCTGGTGAACCCGGGCTGTGTGCTGCTGCTGGGCCCCGGCGGGGGCCTGCTGCAGCAGGCGGGCCACATTGCCCCCGAGCTCCTCGGCTGCCGGTTTCCGGCGGGCGTTCTCCCGGTGCTCAAGAACCTGATGCAGCGGGATTTCATGCCGCTGTTCGAGCCGGGAGCACAAACGGCCCTGTATGGCCCGGTGCAGTGGTCAGGCCGCCTGCGCACCCTGCTGGGCATGATGCAGAGCGCCGAGAGCGAGCCGGAAAGCCCCGGCATGATCTATCTTACCCTCATCCTGCACTATGTGGAGCAGGAGTGCCGCAGTGAAAAGCAGGACATCCGCCCCCGCAACGAGACGGTGGAACAGATCTGCGCTTACCTTGCAGCCAACTACCAGCAGAAATTCTCCCTGACAGATGTGGCTGCGCGGTTCTACCTGTCGCCCTATTACCTGAGCCGGCTGTTCCGGCGGGTTACGGGCCAGTCCATTGTGGATTACATCAATGGCCGCCGCATCGAGGCTGCCCAGCGTCTGCTGGAGAGCACCGACCTGAACATCAGCGCGGTGGCCGAGCAGACCGGCTTTGCCTCCGCCGCCCATTTCCGCCGCGTGTTCCGCGAGACGATGGGAACGGGGCCGCTGCAATACCGCAAGAGCCACCGCGGATAAGAACAACGCCCCCTGTGCTGTGCACAGGGGGCGTTGCTTATTCATCGAAAGTCAATGGTTCTGTCCGCAGAGGGGGTGCTTAGCCCTTGACAGCACCGGCGGAGATACCTTCGACGAACTGATCCTGTGCACAGAAGAAAACGATCAGCTGCGGCAGGATGGAGATCAGGGACAGGGCCAGGATACGGTTCCAGGCAAAGCCGGTATCACCGTCCATGGACAGCTTGACGAACAGGGACATGGGGTACTTTGCAGGGGTCTGCACGTAAAGCAGGGGGCCCATGAAGTCGTTGCAGCTCCACATGAACTGGAACAGTGCGCAGGACACCAGAGCGGGCATCAGCATGGGGACAATGACCTTGTACAGGGTCTGGAAGGAGTTGCAACCATCAATGGCGGCAGCCTCGTCCAGATCGCGCGGGACATTGCGCATGAACTGCACCAGCTGGTAAACAAAGTAGGTCTCAGTTGCAAATGCAGTGTGGACCCAGATGGCCAGATAGAACGGGCTGTTGACCCAGCCGAACTTGGTGTACAGCAGGAACTGAGGAACGTTCAGAACGACCTGAGGCAGGAACAGGGTGGCCAGCATGATGCTGAACAGGATCTTCCGGCCCGGGAAGTCGAAACGGCCAAAGCCGTAGGCTGCAATGCAGGAGGAGACCACCGTGCAGATGACCTTGGGCAGAACATAAGAATAAGTGTTCAGCATGGCCTGCAGGATGTTAATGGAACCGCCGAAGTTGTTCAGCGCGTTCCTGTAGCCCTCCAGGGTGGGGTTCTTGATCCACAGGCCGATGCCTGCAAAGATCTCGCTGTTGTCCTTAAAGGTGGCGCTGACCATCCACAGCAGGGGATAGATCATGATCAGGCCCACCAGGATCAGGACAAGATACTTAAAAAACGTCGCAATGGCGTTGGATGCTTTCATTCCCATACTGTCACACCTTACCTTTCATCCGAGTAGTAGACCCACTTCTTCTGGCTGGTGAAGGCGATGATCGTGAGGATGCAGACGATCACGAACATGATCCAGGCCAGAGCGGAAGCCATGCCCATCTGGTTGGACTTGAAGGCGTAGTTGTAAACCAGAATGGAGATCAGGGTGGTGGAGTTGCGCGGGCCGCCATTGGTGATGATGAAGGGGCCGTTGAACTCCTGGAAAGCCTGGCAGATCTGAGTGACCAGGTTGTAGAAGATGATGGGGGTGATCATGGGAACAGTGATGGAGAAGAACTGCTTCCACTTACCAGCACCATCAATGGTGGCAGCCTCGTACAGGTCTGCGGGCACGCCCTTCAGGGCGGCCAGGAACAGCACCATGGCGGAGCCGAACTGCCAGATGCGCAGGAAGCAGATGATCCACAGCGCATAGTTGGGGTCGCTCAGCCAGGAGGGGCCCTGTGCGTGGCCGAAGGTGATGGCGCGGATGATGGTGTTGACCAGACCGTCATCACGGAAAACGGCCTTCCACAGCACGGCGATGGCAACGGAGCCGCCCAGAATGGACGGGATGTAGTAAACGGTACGGAACAGGTTCACGCAGGCGATCTTGAAGTTCAGGATGTATGCAATGAACAGAGCAAAGATCAGCTTCAGGGGCACGGTGATGAAGGCGTACTTGAAGGTGGTGACCAGAGCCTTGGTGACCTTGGCATCAGAGAAGGCGGTGACGTAGTTCATCACGCCGTACTGGTGGATGCCGTTGAAGAAGTTCATGTCGGTGAAGCTGTAATACAGCGACTGACCGAAGGGGATGGCCTTGAACACGATAAAGCCGATGATCCAGGGGATCAGGTAGATCAGACCCTGCCATTTATCCAGGAACTTCTGTGCGGGGGTACGCCCGAGAGAGGGCGCTTTGCTTTCTTTCATCCGGGGATCCTCCTTTGGTGAAAATCAGTGCAACAAACCTTATGTCACACTTTGGCAACAGATTTGTCAGAGAATTGTAACCTGTACCTGAGAAAAAAGGGGCATCGGGCCTACGGGTGGACGATGCCCCTGATATGTAATTTAACTCAGGTCAGCAAAGAAGATCAGACAGTGTAGCCAACAGCAGACATGCCATCCAGCAGGGTGTCAACAACATCTGCACCGCTCTTGTTGTCGTAGTCAACGGTATCGAACACTTCCTGATAGATGCCGGTGCCGGTAGCCTTCAGATCGGAAGACTCGAACAGGGGATCCAGCTGGCAGGAAACAAAGCTCATGACCTTGCCGTTTGCCTCAGCCACCAGCTCGTTGATCTTACCGGCAGCCTGAGCGGTAGCCAGACCAGCCTTGGAAGCGGGGATGCCGCACTCGGAGCCCATGATGGCAGCGCCGTCGCCGTTCCACAGGTACTCGATCAGGGTAGCAGCCTCAGCGGGGTTCTTGCAGGTCTTGGTGATGGCCATGCCCATGGAGACCTTGGAGAAGCCGCCGTTGTAATCGCCGAACTTGATCTCCTCACCAACGGTGAAGCCGGGCTTGTTCTCCTCGTCCAGAGCGTCCTGGTACTTGGAAGCAGCGGAATCCCACTCGAAGATGCCAGCAATCTTGCCGGTGATCCACTCGTTGGACTGGTGGGTAGCACCGTCGCCGTTTGCACCGTAGTAGGTGGGCAGCGGCATGATGACGTGGCCGTCGACCAGGCTCTTGATGAAGTCGATGCCCTCGGCGATCTCGTCAGCAGTGTAGTTCAGGGTAGAGGTGGTGGGATCTGCCCAGTCCTTGCCGTACTTGGACTCGAGGTAGAACACCATCAGGATCATACGGTCGTATGCGCCCAGGTGCAGGGGATAGTAATCATCGCCCAGCTTCTCCTGGAAAGCCTTGCCGGCTGCAAACAGATCGTCCTCGGTGGAGGGAACTTCGGTGATGCCGGCCTTGTTAAAGGTGGTCATGTTCCAGTAGAAGATACGGCCGGTCATGGAGATGGGCACGCACTGCTGTGCATTTGCAACATTGCAGGCACCCAGCTTTGCGTCGTCCCACTGGGACATATCCAGGTAATCGGTGACGCTGTTCAGATCCAGGAAGGTCTGGCCGTTGCCGGAGTAGTTGTACAGCCAGTTCCAGTTGATCTGGCAGACATCCTCAGCCACGCCGCCTGCAAACTTGGTGGACATGGTGTCCTCCCAGCCGGACCATGCAGCGAAGGTGGGGTTGACGGTGATGGTGGTGTGCTCAGCAGAGAAAGCCTTCAGGGCCTCCTGGTAAGCGTTGTGGCGGGACTCGCCGCCCCACCAGCTCATGGTCAGGGTAACGGGATCGCTGCTCAGGCCAGCCACGGAAGCAGCCTCGGCTGCAGAAGAAGCGGTGCTGGAAGCAGCGCCGCCATTGCCGCCGCAGGCAGCCAGCAGACCAGCTGCACCGACAGCACCGGTGACCTTCAGGAAATCACGACGGGAAATTGCCTTGCTCATTGTTGTTCTCCTCCTAATAAATCAAAAAACATCGAGCGGGCCTTACTGCACAAGGCTCGTTGTATACAAATATGATAACAAAAGGAATGGGAAAAAGAAAGATGTAAATTGAAGTGATACGGACAAAAAACGAACAAATATTGCTCTTGTGATTTGCGACGATTTGACGGCATTGCCGAAATGAATAAACTTGGGGCGAAAAACTATGCAATCTGCATAGTTGGATAGATTGCATAGAAACGGGCCGAGAAAGTGTGGCGGAACCTCTAAAATTGCAATGTTTTTGTAACTTATTGCGAAATTGACGGTATATTGTTGTATACAACATGTGAAAAAAGTGACGATATCGCTGTTTTGTGAACTGATATATCAATTGCGCAAAAAACGTTCGCCGTTGGATACAACTGATATATCACTTTGGAAGGCGGCAGGCAAAAAAGAGCGCCGCCCGGCTGGGCAGCGCTCTGAAAATTGTAAAAAACTCCTGGGAGCTCCGGGCTCTCATGCAGGAAGGGTGGCTCCTGTGACTGCCGGAGATCGACACTTACTGTGCGTTCCGTTTGGCGTAAAACGCCCGCCGTGCCTTGAAATAGCACTGGGGGCACATGCTGACGTACTGCACATCGTTTTCCAGATCGATGGCGACCTGCTCGCCCTCAAAGACGAACTCCCCATTGACCCTGCGGCAGTTGCAGGTGGCCTTGCGCCCGCAGGTGCAGATGGTCTTCATCTCCTCAATGGTGTGGGCCAGCTCCAGCAGACGGGTGGAGCCGGGGAAGCCCTTGAGGGAGAAGTCTGACCGCAGGCCGTAGCAGATGACCGGGATGTTCAGGTCTACCGTGACCATGAACAGCTGCTCGGCCTGTGCCGGGGTAAAGAACTGGCTCTCGTCACAGAGAACACAGGCCAGCGGCTGCTCCCCGGCAGAAGCGGCGCGCACGGCTTCGAACACATCCACCTCGGGCGGAATGAGCAGGTCGGCCCTGCGGCGCACGCCCAGGCGGCTGACCAGCTCGCCGCCGCCCTTGGTGTCCACCTGGGGCTTCAGGATCAGCACCCGCATTCCCTGCTCTTCGTAGTTGTGGGCCACCTGCATCAGCGCGGTGCTTTTGCCGCTGTTCATGGCACCGTATCGGAAGTATAGCTTCGCCATAGTTGCTCTCCTCATAAAAAGGCAACCCTCTCTGCTCGTTCGGGGGGAGAGGGCTGCCTGTTTTCTGTGATATGCTATAAGAATAGATCAGTCCTGATTGCGCAGGCGGTAACCCAAGCTCATCAGGCTGTCGCCCAGGTGGACGTTCTCCACCACCACTTCGGGGTAGGGCACCGACAGGTCGTAGTGGGAGAAGTTCCAGAAGCCTTTGATGCCCAGTTCGACCAGCCGGCCGCTGAGCTCCTCCGCACCGCTGCGGGGCACACAGAACACAGCCACCTCAGGCTTATGCTCTGCGCAGAAGGCCTCCAGCTCGTCAACGTGTAAGATCTGGATGCCGTTGATCTCTTTGCCCACCTCGCTGGGGGAATTGTCAAAGGCTGCGATCAGCTTGTAGCCGTTGGTGTCGGTGGTGATGAAGCGGCTGACTGCCTTGCCCAACCGGCCGCAGCCGATGAGGATGGTGGGCAGCAGGTCACCGTTGCCGAACAGCAGATGCTCCAGGATGGAAAGCAGGTTCTCCACCGAGTAGCCGATGCCCTGGCGGCCGTTCACGTCGCCGATGCAGTTGAAATCCTGCCGCACCTGAGAGGCTGTGGTGCCCATCTGGGCGGCCAGCTCGCGGGAGGAGATGCTGGTGATGCCGTCGTTCTTCAGCGTCCGCAGGTAGCGGTAGTACTTGGGCAGGCGCTTGATCACCGGAAGGGAAGCTTTGCCGGGATTGTTCATGGAAATGGTTCTCCTTTCATCCAAAGGGAATGCCGGTCTCTTTGCGCCTTGCAAGGTGCACCGGCGATTAAGACAGTTTCTGAACAATAATGATATATACTTGTCAATCTTATTCTTAGTATAAAGTATACTGCAATGAGACAGAATGTCAAATCCTCTGGGCCAATTTTTTTCAAAGTAAAGAAATCTTAACCGCCGCATATTGCTTCGATCCCCGGGAACACTGAAAAAAACACCCTGAGGAGGAGCCAACATGCCGGAAGATGAAAAGGAAACCACCGAACAGCAGCGGCTGGAAAAGGAACAGCTGGAGGATCTGGGCACGGTGTGGCGCACCCGCGGCCCCCATGCCATCCACTGCCTGACCGTGATCGGCCAGATCGAGGGCCATGTGGAGGCCCCGCAGGGCCAGAAGACCACCAAGTATGAGCATGTGATCCCGCAGCTGGTGGCAGTGCAGGAGGACCCCGCTGTGGAGGGCCTGCTGGTGCTCATCAATACCGTGGGCGGGGACGTGGAGGCCGGGTTGGCGCTGGCAGAACTCATTGCCAGCATCTCAAAGCCCAGTGCCACGGTCGTGCTGGGCGGGGGCCACTCCATCGGCATCCCGCTGGCAGTCAGCGCCCGGCGCAGCTTTATCGTGCCCACGGCGACCATGACGGTGCACCCGGTCCGCCACTCCGGCATGATTTTGGGCGTGCCCCAGACCATGCGGTGGTTCGAGCAGATGCAGGAGCGCATCACCGGCTTTGTGGCAGGCCACAGCGGCATTACGGCAGCGCGCTACTCGGAGCTGATGCTCCGCACCGGTGAGCTGGTAATGGACGTGGGCACCATGCTGGACGGCAAAAAGGCCGTAAAGGAGAAGTTCATCGATCAGCTGGGCGGCATCTCTGATGCACTGGACTGGCTGTACCGGGAGATCGAGCGGACTGAGTGAGAGAAAAGACCTGCCCGGGGCGGTGTCGGGCTTACAGTTCGCCCTTCCGCAGATACTTCACCATCATGGGGACTTCATAGACCAGCATGAGGATCCAGCCCACAACATAGCTGTACGGCAGGGCCTCGATATCCATTTTCATCAGCAGCACAAAGACGGCAGCGGCCGCCACACGGCCTGCCATGTTGAGCGTGCTGCTGTTCAGGGTGATCTTAAGGTCGCCCAGGCCGCGGAAGCCGCCCTGGATGCCGTTGGTCAGCGAGGGCATCAGATAGAACAGGGAGACCAGCTTCAAAAAGCGCACTCCCAGATGCACCACGGCGGCATCGGTGACGAAGAGCCGGATGATGGGCTCGGCAAAGAAGAAGCAGACAGCGGTGATAAAAATGGCGTAGAGGAACTCCAACTTCAGGCCGCAGAAGAAGCTGGCGCGGACACGCTCTTTTTTGCTTGCACCGCGGTTCTGGGCCATCAGGGTGGTGGTGGCATGGCCGATGTTCTGCTGGGGCACATAGGCAAAGTCATCGATGCGGCCTGCGGCGGCAAAGGCTGCCATGGCGCTGACACCCATGGTGTTCACGATGGCCTGAATGGCGATCTTGCCCAGCTGAACGGTGGCCTGCTGCATGGCGCTGGTCCAGCCGTAGCTGATGGTCTTTTTCAGCAGCGAGGAGTCAAAAATGAACCAGCGCCTGCCCAGCTGCAACACAGGGACCTTCCAGCGGATATAGATCAGGCAGAACACGCAGCAGAGCGCTTCGCTCAGCACGGTGGAAAGGGCACAGCCCTCGGAGCCCCAGTCCAGCACCTCAACAAAGAACAGGTCACCGCCGATGTTCAGCACCGAACTGATCATCAGAAAGTACAGCGCGCTTTTGCTGTCGCCCAGCGCGCGCATGGTGGCGGCGAGGAAATTATAGAAGAAGGTGAACAGCAGCCCGCCGAACACGATGCGCAGGTAGTTCACAGCGATGGGAAGGATCTCTTCCGGCACCTGCAGCAGACGGAGCAGCGGATTTGCCAAAATCACACAGGTCAGCGAGAACACCAGGGAAAAGACGGAGCCTGCAATGGCGGTGGTGGAGACCTGACGCTCCACCAGCTCGGTGTCGCCTGCGCCGAACGCCAGGCTGACAAGGATGCCTGCACCCAGGCAGACACCGTTGATGAACAGGATCGCCAGCGTCATCAGCGGGTTGGAGGTGCCCACGGCGGCAAGGGCATCCTCGCCCACGAATTTGCCGACAATGATGCTGTCCACGGCGTTATAGGTCAGCTGGAACAGGTTGCCCAGCACAAGGGGAATGGTGAAATTGACCAGCAGCGGTGTGATCGGGCCGGTCGTCATATCCTTGGTCATTTGGAACTCTCTTTTCTTTATAGATTAAATGCCTGCCGTCCGCTGAAGATGGCCAGCGCCGAGCGGCTGGTGCCGGTGGCAATCAGCTGTGCAGCGGCGTGGAGGGCTGCACCGGCGGCAGGGGAGGCGGGAATGGCATCGGTGGCAAGGACCCGCTGTGCAGCGCGGTTGGCATCGGTGCTGGTAACGGCGGCTACATTATCCACAACATAGGCGTTGTAATTGCCCGGCACGATGCCGTAGCCGATATCCGGGATGCCGTGCCCGCCGGTGAAGCCGCCGCCCAGAGCCTGATTCTCAAAGGGTTCCACGGCTACGATGCGGACATCGTTGGTCCAGGCCTTGATGGTCTCGCCCACGCCGGTCACCGTGCCGGCGCTGCCCACCCCGATGGTAATGGCGTCCACAAGGCTCTGGTTCTGCCGGGCAATGCTTTGCACGATGGCAGGGCCGGTGACCCGGCGGTGATATTCCGGGTTGTCATCGTTGGCAAGCCAGTTCATATAGTACCAGCCGTTCGCGGCGGCGGTCTGCGCCGCCAGTGCACGCGCCCCGGCCAGACCGCTGCGGGCAGGGCTGTGCCGGATCTGCGCACCCAGCCGCAGCAGGTACTCCTGCCGCAGGGCAGGAGCGTCCTCCGGCATCACCAGCACCACCGGATGCCCGGCAGTAAGGCCCGCCAGCGTCAGCGCGGCGGCAAAGGGGCCGGAGGCAGCTTCGATGATGGGCTGGCCGGTGTTCAGCTTCTTTTTCTCGATGGCGAGGGCCAGCATCCCCTCGGCAAGGCCGTCCCGGGCGGTGCCGGTGGGGCCGTTAAAATCCAGATACGCGTACAGATGTCCCTTCAGCCCGCAGGCGGCGGCATAGCCCCGCAGCTCCACAATGGGGCAGGCAGTGGTAAGGGTCTGGTAAAAATTAGAGTAGATCGGCACAAGGGCACTCCTTTCTCTTGGGATACAACACTATTATCCTAACGCAAAGCCCCCGGCTGCGTCAAGATGCCTTTTGGCAAAAACAGCGAATTTTGGGCAGATATTTCAGAAAAAACTCCAAAATCCCCTTGACAAGGGGCAGGGGTTCTGGTATACTCCATCCGTAAAGCAAAAAAACTTTACAACACAGCAAGCACAGACAGCAGAGCACCGGGGGTCAACAGCAATGGCAAAAGATCTGGAAATGGGGTATCTGCTGGATTTTTATGGCGAGGTGCTTACCCAGAAGCAGCGCGAGATGCTGCGCCAGTATTACAACGATGATCTTTCGCTGAGCGAGATCGGCGAAAACTTCGGCATCACCCGGCAGGGCGCACGGGACGTCAGCAAGCACAGACAGCAGAGCACCGGGGGTCAACAGCAATGGCAAAAGATCTGG
>OHFV01000409.1_pt1 | contig 27253 bp, 29 predicted proteins | sample 1567611 | NCBI WGS metagenome assembly OHFV01 (sample SAMEA3879532, study PRJEB24766) | human gut metagenome | biome: human-associated habitat; feature: feces | place: USA | collected 1985/1987
TTTATAAATTCTCATTTATAATAGGTCTATCAATTATTTTTTCAGCAGGTTTGTACGAAGGGAAAACATATGAAATTATTAACATTTACAATACCGTGTTACAATTCACAGGATTATATGCGTCACTGCATTGAATCGATTCTTCCGGGAGGGGAAGATGTGGAGATTCTGATTGTGGATGACGGATCAAAGGATGATACCGCTGCGATTGCAGATGAATATGCCGAAAAATATCCAACGATTGTAAAAGCAATTCATCAGGAGAACGGGGGACATGGAGAAGCTGTGAATGCGGGAATCCGCAATGCAACCGGTTTATATTTTAAGGTAGTGGACAGTGATGACTGGGTAGATTGGAACGCTTATCAGACGATTCTTGCAAAGCTTAGGGAGATTGCAGGGGGAAGTGTGGCACTTGATATGCTTCTGGCAAATTATGTATATGAGAAGGAAGGGGCAAAACACAAGCGGGTCATGCGTCAGACCGGTTTTCCGAAAGATCAGATCTTTACCTGGAGTGATGTGCGGCATTTTTATAAAGGACATTACATACTGATGCATTCCGTGATCTACCGTACAAAACTTCTCCGGGAATGTGGACTTGAACTGCCGAAACATACTTTTTATGTGGATAACATTTATGTATATAAGCCATTGCCGCATGTGCGGACGATGTATTATATGGATGTGGATTTTTACCGTTATTTTATCGGAAGAGAGGATCAGTCCGTCAATGAGAAGGTGATGATCAGCCGGATTGACCAGCAGATCCGTGTGAATAAGATCATGATTGACGATGTGGATCTGAATAAAGTGTCCAATTATAAATGCCGGCATTATATGATAAACTATCTGGAAATTATCACGGTTGTCACGACGGTTATGCTGCTGCGTTCCGGTACAGAAGAAAACCTTGAGAAAAAGCGTGAATTGTGGCGATATATCAAAAACAAGGATATCGGCCTGTTTCACCGCCTGCGCAGAGGCATTATGGGACAGACCATGAATCTGCCGGGAAGAAGCGGAAGAAAAATTTCGGTTGCGGCATATCGTCTGTCGCAAAAAGTGGTTGGATTTAATTAAAAAAGTTTACTGTCTTGTCACCTGTAAAGATATGTGCTATACTGCATGTCAAACACTATTGAAATATACATACAGAAGGTGGCAAAAATGAAAACAGATATTCTGATCGTGGGAAGTGGATGTTCCGGTTTATACTGTGCATTAAATCTTCCGCGGGAGAAACAGATTACAATTATTACAAAGTCAGATGTTAAGAGCAGTGATTCTTACCTTGCACAGGGAGGAATCTGTATGCTTAAGGATGACAGTGATTATGACAGTTATTTTGAGGATACACTTAAAGCAGGACATTATGAGAATGATAAGAAATCAGTAGAGATAATGATTCGTTCGTCAAGAGATGTTGTCAAGGATTTAATTGAGACAGGTGCTGATTTTAAGAAAGATGAGCAGGGCAATCTTACATACACTAAAGAGGGAGCACACAGCAGTAACAGAATAATATTCCATGAGGACGTTACAGGAAAAGAGATAACAAGTCATCTGCTTGAAAGAGTAAGGGAGCTTCCTAATGTAACTTTATTAGAGAATACAAGGATGTTAGACATTATAAGCTATAATAATGAATGTCTTGGTGCGGTTATAAGAAAATCAGATAACAGCCTTATGACAGTTAAGGCAGATGTCACTGTTCTTGCAACAGGCGGAATAGGTGGTCTTTATAGACATTCAACTAATTTCAGACATCTTACAGGGGACTCGATTGCAATTGCTGTTAAGCATAATGTTGAATTAAAGGATATTAACTATGTCCAGATTCATCCAACAACATTTTATTCTAAAGATGAGAAGGACAGAAGCTTTCTTATATCTGAGTCAGTAAGAGGCGAGGGTGCAAAGCTTTATGACAAGAATGGCGACAGATTTGTTAATGAACTTCTGCCAAGGGATTTACTTACACAGGCTATATATGAGCAGATGAAAAAGGACGGAACAGATTACGTCTGGGAAGATTTAAGGACGATTCCAGAAGCTGAGCTGAAATCGCATTTTCCTAATATAGTTGAGCATTGCAGACAGCAGGGTTATGATGTCACTAAAGAATGTATACCGGTTGTACCAGCACAGCATTATTTTATGGGTGGCATAAAGGTTGATTATGAGAGCAGGACATCTATGGACAGATTATATGCAGTAGGTGAAACAGCCTGCAATGGTGTTCACGGAAGAAACAGGCTTGCGAGCAATTCACTTCTTGAAAGCCTTGTATTTGCCAAGAGAGCAGCTCATAATATGATAGATAGCGAATTAGCTGATAAACTTAATGCATCGGCCGATGCCTATGTTGCTAATATGAAGCTTACGGATTATGAAGATGAAAATGCCTTGAATGAATTATATGCAAAGCTTGTAAAAGATAAAATAGATGAAGCAGATGCAGGAAAGCAGACAGCATAAAAAGAAAAATATGGTATAATATGACTACTTCGTAGTCACTTAGAAGTTTCTTCGAAACTTCGGATGCGCTGAAGAACAACGCAAAAATATGGTATAATCAGGAGAATAAATATGTTAGATAATGTTACTTTAAAATTAAATGCAGATCCATTAATAATCAGTGCGTTAAAGGAAGATATAACAAGTGAAGATGTGTCGACTAACAGTGTTATGCCAGAACCTAAGAAGGGCGAGGTACAGCTTATATGCAAGCAGGATGGAATCATATGCGGACTTCCGATATTTGCAAGGGTATTCACACTTCTTGATGAGAATACAGTTGTTGATTTAAAAGTAAAAGATGGAGATAAAGTTACTAAGGGAGAGCTTCTTGCAGTTGTAACAGGTGACATAAAAGTGTTATTATGTGGGGAGAGAACAGCACTTAATTACTTACAGAGAATGAGTGGAATTGCTACATATACTAATGAAGTTGCCCAGTGTCTTGAAGGAACAGGTATTAAGCTTCTGGATACAAGAAAGACAACACCTAATAACAGATTATTTGAAAAGTATGCAGTAAGAGTCGGTGGTGGTAATAACCACAGATACAATCTTACAGATGGTGTGCTTCTTAAGGATAATCATATAGGAGCGGCTGGCGGAGTAGCTAAGGCTGTTAAAATGGCAAAGGAATATGCACCATTTGTAAGAAAAATAGAAATTGAGGTTGAGAATCTTGATATGGTCCGTGAGGCTGTTGAAGCAGGAGCAGATATAATTATGCTTGATAATATGTCACACGATACTATGAAAGAAGCTCTTAATATAATTGACGGCAGGGCAGAGGTTGAAATATCTGGTAATATTACCAAAGAGAACCTTGAAAAGTTATCAGGACTTTCTGTTGATTATGTATCAAGCGGAGCACTTACACATTCAGCACCGATTATGGATATATCATTAAAAAATCTTCACCCAATTGAATAGATGAAAATGGAGAGATAGTATGAACGGAGAACAAAGACGTGAAAAAATAATAGATATTCTTAATAGTAGTAGTAAGCCTGTTTCGGGAGTTGCACTTGCCAGTATGCTTAATGTGAGCAGACAGGTAATTGTTCAGGATATAGCACTTATAAGAGCTTCTGATAATGAAATATCATCAACTAACAGGGGATATGTTATCCGTAAGAAGAATGAACATACAAGAATATTTAAGGTCGTTCATACAGAGGCAGATGCAGAAACAGAGCTTAACAGTATTGTTGATATGGGTGGCTGGGTTAAAGATGTGTTCGTATATCACAAAGTATACGGAGTTATTAAGGCAGATCTTAATCTGCACTCAAGGCGTGATATTAAAGATTATATGGCAGAGATTGGAAATGGAAAGTCTAATCTGTTAATGAATGTCACATCAGGGTATCATTATCATACAGTGATAGCACCTGATGAGGACACGTTGGACATTATTCAGGAGAAGCTTGACAAGCTTGGTTTTCTTGCAAGATTACAGGAGTATGAACCTGTTGATTTCTGGAGCAGTAAAGCGTAAAATGTGAATTAGATACTTATTGATGAGCATTATAAATAACGCAGACTGTATAATGATTAAGGTTATGCGGTTATGGAGGATATATGGTTAAACTTATTGCACTGGATTTGGACAGAACAACACTTACATCGGACGGACACTTATCTGAGGCTAACAAAAGAGCTTTAAGCGGGGCAATTAAAAGAGGTGTCCATGTATGTATTGCCAGCGGCAGGGCATTTGATACTCTTCCAGAGGAAGTGCTTAATGTACAGGGAATAGAGTATGCAATAACAAGCAATGGTGCAAGTGTATACAGGATTGCAGATAGAAAATGTATTAAGTCATATATACTAAAACCACAGTCCGTTGATAATGTCCTGTCGGTATGCAAGCAGTACCCTGTTACTTATGAGGCATTTATAAGAGGGTGTGCATATGCGGCAAAGGAGTATATTGACAATCCTGTAAAGTATGGTGCAACAGAAAATGCGATACAATATGTACGTTCCACAAGAATATTAAAAGAGAATATTATACAATTTATCAATGAGCATAGAAATGAACTTGATTGTATGGATATTGTCCTTGATGATGATATTTTAAAGCGTAAGATTATTGATGAGCTTTATGAGTCTGACAAGGATATATATATTACAAGCTCAGTAAAACAGCTTATAGAAATATCCTATAAAGATGCTGGAAAGAGGTCAGGAGTACAATATCTTGCAGGACTTCTTGGCATAGACAGGAAAGATATTGCGGCATTTGGCGATGCGGATAATGATATTGATATGATACAATTCGCAGGCTACGGTGTTGCTATGGGTAATTCAACAGAACATTTAAAGAGCATTGCTGATTATGTGACTAAAAGCAATGATGAAGATGGTGTGGCATATGCTATAGAGAATATATTGTTGAATTAAAAAAGTTATGCTGATTTATGTGAATATTTAAATGCCTGTATTTTAATATACCTGTCGAAATATATATATTATATATGCTATATATGATATATATAGCATACAAAGTGTACATAGGAATATATTGTTATGTGTCAATGGATATATTAAAAGTGTTGGTGATATGAAATTGATATATATATCAAACATAAGTTGATAAATATCATAAAAATGTGTAATATATAATATTGGCTGTTGCCGTAATGATATGTGAATGTATAAGCGCATTATAGCATTGTATATAATTATATAATACATAGAAGTTATATGAGAATATGCGCAGAAATGAGGATGAAATGGATAATCAGAAATTAGCAGATTTATTATTTCCGGAAGTAGTTAATACTCCTGAATATTATGAAGAGAAATTCCCATATAGAAAGCTTCCTAATAAGGCAGAAGTTACACGTATGGCACCAAGTCCAACAGGATTTATTCATCTGGGCAATCTCTATAGTGCACTTGCTGATGAGAGAATTGCACACAGAAATGGTGGCGTATTTTATCTTAGAATAGAAGATACAGATGAGAAAAGAAAAGTTGATGGTGCAGTAGAAACAATTATTAATGTATTAAGATATTTTGATATTGAATTTGATGAGGGTGCTGGCTTTGATGATACAGATCCAAGAAATGCTTATGGACCATATTTCCAGAGACAGAGAGTTGAAATATATCATACATATGCTAAGAGTCTTGTAGAAAGAGGACTTGCTTACCCATGCTTTTGTACAGAGGAAGAACTTGACAAGGTAAGGGCAAAGCAGGAAGAAGATAAGGTTCTTACAGGTTATTATGGAGAATATGCGACTTGTCGTAACCTCTCTTATGAAGAGATAGAAGCTAATATTAAGGCTGGTAAGCCATATGTATTAAGACTTCGTTCACAGGGAAGCCCTGATAAGGAGATTACATTTGTTGATGCAATCAAGGGAGAGATTAAGCTTCCAGAGAATATACACGACATTGTGCTTTTAAAGAAAGATGGTATTCCAACATACCATTTTGCACATGCAATTGATGACCATCTTATGAGAACAACTACAGTTGTAAGAGGTGGTGAGTGGCTTGCATCAGCTCCTATACATTATGAGTTATTCCATTTATTAGGCTTTAAGATGCCGGCTTACGCACATACAGCACATCTTATGAAGTTTGATGAGGAGACAGGAGGCAAGAGAAAGTTATCTAAGAGGAAAGACCCAGAGCTTTCACTTGATTATTATAGGAAGGACGGATACCATCCATATACAATGAAGGTATATCTTCTTACGCTTCTTAATTCTAACTTTGAAGAGTGGCACGAGAAGTTCCCGGACAAGGATATCAATGAGTTCCCATTCTCAGTAGAGAAGATGAACCAGTCAGGTGCACTCTTTGATAAGGATAAGCTTCATAATATATGTAAGAATGAATTATCTAAGCTTTCAGAAGAAGAACTTTACGATTTCCTTTATGACTGGGCTAAGGAGAATGAACCAGAAAATGTAGAGAAATGGTTCGGCGATAGAGAAAAGATGTTACAAATTCTCCGCCTTTATATGGGTGTCGGTGCTAAGAGAAGAAGAAAAGATTTAATGTATGCAAAGCAGATATTTGAACTTATCTCTTATTTCTTTGACGGTGAGTCAGCAGAGGAAATGGACGAATTCAAGCTTGATGAAGATATGGTAAGTAAGATACTAAAGAGTTATCTTGCAAAGTATGACCATAATGATGATAATTCAGTATGGTTTAACAAGCTTAAGGAGATAGCAGATGAGCACGGCTTTGCTTCAGATATGAAGGCTTACAAGGCTAATCCAGAGAATTTCAAGGGAAATGTATCTGATATAGCTGAAGCTGTAAGAATTGCAGTTACAGGACGTGCCAATACACCTGACCTTTGGACAATAGTTCATATTATGGGTGAGGAGCAGATGACAGAAAGAATTAAGAAGCATATTAAGTAATTGTGCATAAGCAGTTTAATAAACTGGGGAATTGATATACAAAAAGAATATTATACAAGTAGATTAATATACCAAAGAATTAATATGTTGACAGAACAATATGCAGGAATGGAGATTAATATGTCTAGAGAAGATGAAGGACTTAAGCAGTTAGGCAATAAGACGAAGTATAGTATGGATTATGCACCAGGAGTGCTTGAAACATTTGAGAACAAACATCCGGACAATGATTATTTTGTAAAATTTAATTGTCCTGAGTTTACAAGTCTTTGTCCTATAACAGGCCAGCCTGATTTTGCAACAATATATATATCATATATTCCTGATAAGCTTATGGTTGAATCAAAGTCACTTAAATTATATCTGTTCAGTTTCAGAAATCATGGTGATTTCCATGAGGACTGTGTGAATATAATTATGAAGGATTTAATCAGGCTTATGCAGCCAAGATATATAGAAGTGTGGGGCAAGTTCACTCCACGAGGAGGAATATCAATTGACCCATATTGCAATTATGGCAAGGAAGGAACTGCATTTGAGGATATTCCAGATGACTGGACATGCCCAATCTGCGGATTAGGAAAAGATGTTTTCGTTCCTGTAGAAGACTAAGCAGAAAATGCAGGTACGAAACTGCCAGACATTAAAAGAGCCTAAGAGAACATATAAAAGAAATGGAGGTCAAATTATGACTTACGATTTAAACATTACCTTTGATGACAATTTAGTAACAGGAAATAAAACAATCGATACACAGCACAAAGAATTGATTGACCGTATTCAGAACTTTGTAATTGCCTGTCAAAATGGCGACAGCAAGCTAAAAGCAATCAAAATGCTGGATTATCTGGATGAGTATACTAACTTTCATTTCAAAGAAGAGGAAAAGCTTCAGGAAAAATCCGGTTATCCAGAGCGTGAAAAACATTATGAAAAACATGAAGAGTTTAAAAAGACAATTCAGGAACTGTATGAATACCTTCAGGAGTATGAAGGACCAACAGATCGGTTCAGTGAACTTGTACAGAAAAATGTAATCGACTGGCTGTTTGGACACATTAAAACATACGACCGCTCTGTGGCAAAATTTATCTTTATGAAACAAAATCCAGACCGATGCTAAAATAAACCAGGGAACGAGTTCACTCAGAATGTAGACAACGTGATGAAGTAAACTAGGGGCTGTCACAATGCAGCCCCTTTCCTGTTATAGCGATATTCTAGGTAATATATTGCGCTGGCATGACATATTATTTTACTACTACTATATGGGAAGAGCAAGCAGCTCTTCTTTTTTTGTCCTTTTTATCCAATTTTAAGTTGTAAAGTCTCTTTTCATTCGACAAAATTCTCCACAGACAGAGGATATGCGACGAGCATTGATATGAACATCTATTTATGGAAAGAGGATATTGAAGACGGGGAATCGGTAATGACAGCCGAATATAGACCTGTAGAATACGGAAAGGACTATGATGTTGTCAATAATCCTGATAAATTTCAACTATATATAGATGGAAAAGAGATTAAATAGTAATCTCCTGAAAGCAAGCTTTTTGTCAATTATTTCAAAGAAAAATTAAAGGATAACAATACATAGTTTTGACAATGATATTTTGAAAAATTTTATAGGAATAATAGCCCTAGCATGTTTTTGTGTAGCCCTGTGAGTTATGCTGTACAACTATCTACAGTAAGTGCAGCTCCTCGTCATGAAGAAAGACATGATTCACCACCTCCTCCACCAAAACATGATAGACACGATAAAGATGATGATAATGATTATGATAAAGGAGATATCACAACTGCCGTGTTAATCGGTGGCGTAATTGGTGCAGTAATTGCTAAAAATACTTGATGTTTAATTTAATATGTATATAACTTTTAGATAGGGAGGATAGCAAAATGAAAGAATTATTTTCTAAGCGAGCGAAAAAAATTATAACAACTGTATCATTATCTTGTTTCTTATGCAGTCCAGTGAGTTATGTTTGTAGTATGAATCAAGCTTTAGCAGGAGCTTTGAATACAAATGTTGCTTATGAACAGCAATTCAATACAGTCGGCTTTGATAAAGATGATCATTGGAATAGGGGTCGCTCTGATGAGGATAAGGATTGGAAAAAACCATCTCGTCATGATGATGATGATGACGATGATTGGACTCCACCACCACCTCGTCATGATGATGATGACGATGATTGGGATAGAGATAGACCTCCACGTCATGATGATGATGACGATGATTGGGATAGAGATAGACCTCCACGTCATGACCGTGACGATAGAGATGACCGCGATGATGATAGCGACAAAGATTATGATAAAGGCGATATCACAGCTGCAGTATTAATTGGCGGTGTAATCGGTGCTATCATTGCTAAAAACACTTAATAATATTATTAAATGATTTAAAAATTAAATATCGCAAAATAAACGAGCAAAAAAATAAAAGGTAGATTAAATATATGAATTAATCTACCTTTTTGTTTTTTATTATTTATATTTTAGATTTAATTAGAAAGTATATTCCATACCCATGAGTACAGTTCTACCAGGAGCAGGACAATCTCCATCTAAGAAAGAGCCGATAGTTTCATAAGATACATTGGTAATATTGGCTAATTTCAGGTATGTTGACCATTGGTCATTGATTTTATAATTGAGATTAGCGTCAAGTATATAATAATTGCTATCGCTATAATAATTTGTATCTCTACCAGATATAGCATTTAGTAGAATATTATTATGCCATGTATCGTCATGATAACTAAAGCGAAGTTTATAGCTACTTGGAGCTATTGCATTGACATCAGTTTGATTGCCGTTACCATCAGCAAAATCAGTATGTGTGATTGTACGAGTATAAGCAAGAGACATATCGTATTTTGGACTGAAAATTTTATTATATTCTAATTGGAAACCGCGTTTTTTCTGATTTTCAAAATTTACAGCATGGAATTTATTATTTTCATATCTCCAGCCCAATGGATCATCTATATTTTCTAGGAAAGCATTGAAATTGATATTGCTTGTAGGATTTAATTTATAGCGTACACCTAGACTGCCTTTATAACCTGTTTCTGGTCGCAAATTAGGATTTCCTTGAATATGAGCATTATTAAAATATAAATCATCTAAAAATGGCGTAGCATAAATTTGACTTAAAGAAGCGTAGATAACAGTATTTTCATCAGGTTTATAATCTAAAGCACCATTAGAAACATATTTTCCACCGAATTCACTATTATTATTGTAAGCAGATGTTCCAGTCAGTGTTAATTTATCAAAACGGCGAGTGCTTTGTAGGTAAACGGAAAAATTATCCATAGATTTATTATAATTTCCACTGAAAATATTATTGTAATCGTTGTTGATATTATCAACTTCATCTTTACGATAAGTAAGTCCCGCAGAAATGGTGTGGTCTTTACTGATTTTCCAAGCATCATGCCAGTCAATACCTTGAGTAGTATTTTCCCAGCGACTATAAGTCTTTTCATTTTCTTGATCACTTAGTCCAGTAGGGATATAGCTATCTCCTTGAGTATAATAGTGATAAATTGCTAAAAATGCTGGAGTCTCAGTATTTTCTTTATAATTATAAGTGAGTGCGAAATGATTGATTAATTTTTCATAATTATAATCCTGTGGATAACTTTTGGATATCCAAGTGCCTGTATCGTTGCTTAGATGACCATAGTCAAAAGTTAAAGAAGTGTTATCGGTCAATTTCTTATCAATGCGATAAGCCATTTCACGGCGATTATTGTCGGAATTTGGCATTTCATGAGTGTGGTCATCTGTACCTTTATATTTCATATAATCGACATTATCAAAGCCACCAGTAGCTACCCATGACCAATCATCTAAGCTACCACTTGTTATGGCTTTAACTTTCCAAGAGCCGTGTTCACCAGCAGCTAAATCAACAGTTGTTTCACGTTTATCGCCTTTTTTAGTAACGATATTGATAGCTCCAGCAGGAGTATCATAATTTAAATATGTAGAACCAACTGCACCATGAAGAATTTCGATGCGTTCTACATTCATTATAGATGGCAATAAATCTAAATCATAAGATGCACGACCGCTCATGATACCTTTATTCATATTCATGCGACGACCATCAACGAAAATAGCTACTCTATCATCTCCATCAATACGCACTACCATATGAGAAGTATTCAGTGAGCCTGAATTTACAGTTACACCATTAGCATAAGAAAGAGCTTCTGCTAGATTTTTATAGTGATTATCGTGTATTTGTTCTTTAGTGATAATTGTAGTGTAATTAGGTGAAGCAATGAGATTATTATTTTCAACTAAGCTATGAGCATTAGGTGTTTCATTGGCAAATGTAGTAGGCATAAAACAGCCAAATGCACCAAGTGCTAGTAAAAGAGAAAGAGATTTTTTAGAATACATAAGTTATGCTCCTTAATTAGAATTTTTGTCGTTGGATTTCGTAATAAAGATAAAGGGCAATAAAATATAAACATATTTTTTGCAAAAGACAACTAAAAAGAAAAATTAAACGTAGGCGAATTTTTTTGATAAATAAAGATATTTTATTGTAAAGCAAAGCGATAAGAAATAAAAATATATTCATTTTAGTTGTTCGTTGTTGGATTATATCATATAGACGAATGAGAATATTAGTAACTGATTTACCGATTAAAGTACCTAGCTGTGAAGTCAATAAACTCAATGTAGCAATGATAATCAAGCTGATGTCTATACCGATAAAATAAATAGTACTGATACCAAGTAATGGGATAATGATTAAGAATAATATTTTTATCAATAATACGTTAAAAAATACCATTAATAGATTGCGAAATAGACGTCTAGCTAATCTAGCATGAGTAATGATGAATTTCTGAAATCGCGAGAAAGCTTGTCGCAAGGGGAATAAAGACCTGATAAATAAGCGTATATCTTTTAAGCGTTGACGTAAGTAATCAAATATCTGTAAAAATAATTGGCGTAAGTCATGTGGCAAACTGCGTAAGATATTATAAAAATTGCTAGGTGAAAAATTCAGCAAGAATGATTTGATAAAACGCATAATATCATTGGTTGAAGGTATTATGGTATAAAAATTAGTAGCGAGTTGTTTTACAGATGAGAGGATATCTTTTAGTGAATTAAGCGATAGATTTAAATTCATCAAATGTTGAATGAAGTTGCTGAGTGGTAAAGGTAAGACTGTGAAAAACAAACAAATAATGACACCGAAAAAACGAAAAATAATGATGAGTAAAAAATGACGTAAAAATAAAAATGGTTTTCGTTTAAAGGCACGAAAGCGTAATTTAAATTTTTTTTGTTGTTTGCGTAAAATCATATAGATACCCTAAAAAAGTGTTTTTTTATAGTATATAATTTTTAGAACTAGATTATCAAGGAATTATAGGGAAAGATATATAAAAAAAGACTATATTTAAACTAAGAGAATTTTTTAGTCTAAATATAGTCTTTAATTTTAAGAATTTAAAACTTCATTTATGGAAGTATGGCAAATAGAAATAGCTTTGTCTAATGTTTGTTTATCGATATTTAATGGCGGATTAAAATATAATACATCACCTAATGGGCGAAGCAATAAACCTTTTTGGAGGGCATTTTTATATATTTGATAGCCAAGTCGTTTTTTGCTGTCGAAAGCTTCTTTTGTATCTTTATCTTTTACAAGTTCAATGGCATTTATCAAGCCTAAATGGCGGATTTCACCGACATTTTGATGATTTAAGAAAGTTGCTTGTAATTTTTCATGGAGATATTTTGCCGTATCTTGAGCTTTGGCTAAAATATTTTCTTCACGCAAGATTTTTTGTACGGCTAAAGCAGCACTACAGCCTAATGGATTGCCACTATAAGTATGGCTGTGCATAAACGCTTTGCCCTCATTATAATCTGCATAAAAAGCATCATAGATTTTTTGTGTAGTTATAGTTATCGCCATTGGCATATAGCCACCTGTCAAACCTTTGGAAATAGTCATGATATCAGGTGAAACATTTGTATAATCAAAAGCAAACATTTTACCTGTGCGACCAAAGCCAGTTGCGATTTCATCAGCGATTAATAATACATTATATTCATCACAGAGTTTGCGAAGTTTTTCTAAATAAAGTGGCGGATAAATTCGCATACCAGCACTACCTTGAATGAGTGGTTCAACGATGACAGCTGCTAATTCATTGCCATATTTAGCGAAATCTTCTTCGGCATGAACGAAACATTCACATTTGCAAGTTTCACGATTTTGATGATAAGGGCAACGATAACAATCTGGTGCTGATGTATGTACAGCATTCATGAGCATTGGTTTGTAGATTTTTGCATATAAATCCATGCTACCTACGGATAAAGCACCGATTGTTTCACCGTGATAACCTTCGGATAAACACATAAAACGCTGTTTTTGCGGATTGCCTGTTTGATAGTGGTATTGGAAAGCCATTTTTAAAGCACATTCTACAGAAGCAGAGCCATTATCACTGAAATTGAATTTACATAAACCTTTAGGTACGACTTTAATCAATTCCTGACAAAGTTTGATAGCTGGTTTATGTGAAAGATTGGCAAAAATAACATGTTCTAGATTATCTAATTGATTTTTGATTGCTTCATTGATTTTAGGATTGGCATGTCCTAAGAGATTGCACCACCATGAGCTGATGATGTCGATATATTCTTTACCATTGATATCATAAAGATAAGAACCTTTTCCATGGTCGATAACGATAGGTTTTAATTCTTCATAATCTTTCATCTGTGAGCAAGGGTGCCAGATATATTTTAAATCTTCATCTATCCAATTAATATTACACATAAAATCAATCCATTTCTTTTGAATTTAATATTCAATTGTAGTTAGTTTTTAATTATAAATATAAACTTGCTAAAAATTTAGCGTCAATATCGATATCTTTATCATTTGGTTTTACTAAAGCTATGACAGGAATATCAGTTAAATCTTCAATCATTTTGATATTATCTTCTTGCATAATGCCACCAGTGTAATTATTTAAAATAATTCCCTGTACTTTAATATTTTGATGTTTTAAATATTCCACCGTTAATACTACAGAATTTATCGTACCAAGACCAGCATCAGCGATAATCAATGTTGGAAGATGTAGCCATTTTATGATATCTGTGAGAAAATATTTAGCTTTATCATCATAGCGAATAGGGCAGATTATACCACCACTGCCTTCAACTGTTACATAATCATAATTTTTTTGTACAGTAGCATAATCAGAAATTACAGTATCTTTTTCTACAGGATTGCCTTCGATTTTAGCAGCTAGATGAGGAGATACAGCATTTTTATATAGATAAGATAATAAAGTTTGCTCATCTTGATGGATATTGGCAATGCGATTGACAAAGCCAGCATCACTTTCAGCGATATTATCAGCACCACTTAAAGCTGCTTTATAATATCCAGCATTGAAATTAGCTTCGCGAAGTTTTTTTACTAATAAGGCAGTAACATAAGTTTTGCCGATATCAGTACCAGTTGCAGTAATAAAAATACCTTTACTCATAAGACATCTCTTTTCTAAATAATTTATTTATAATGTTTTAAATTAGGTATTAATTTTTTACCTAATATGGCAGCGAGAATGCAAAGAACTATATCGCCAGGAACAGCTAATAAGAAACAATATAAAACTACAGGCCAAATACCGATAGGAGTGTTTAAATAAAAATTGTTGATGATATATACATAGACCATACCAAAGGCATAGACGATTAAAAGATTGAGGAAGTTAACGCATAGTAGATAAATGAAAGATAATTTAGTGCGATTTTGAGTGAGATAGCCAGCGACATAAGCACCAAAGGCAAAACCAATTAGATAACCAAACGTTGGCTGAAAAATATATCCAGGGCCACCGCCTTCAGTGAAAATAGGAATACCGATTAAGCCAATGATTATATAAACACAGACACTGACAAAACCAAGATTAGCTCCTAAAAGAAGTCCAGCTAAAGTAGTAAATAATAATTGCAAAGTAAAAGGACAAACTGGAACAGGAACTTTAATAAAAGCACCAATTGCGATTAAAGCTACGAATAAAGCCGATAAAATCATACTTTTCGTGGATAAGATTTCTTTTTTCTTTGTTAATATCATAAAAATCCCTCTCATTTAATTATTTGTTAAGCAGTTCATTTTTTATATCAATTTTTATACCAATAAAGAAGATGAACATATAAACAATAATTTATTGTTATTAAATCATATATGCATATAATTGTCAACCTTTAAAAACATTTAGTTAACTATAAGAGCAAAAAAAACAGCCAATTAATATTGACTGTTTTTAAGATGGGGATAAATTAGTTTTGCTTGACAGGATAAAATCTTTATCATATGCTTTACTTAGCCTAGGTCTGTGCAATGATTAGGCTTTAAGTCACTATGAAACGGCAATTTCATGGTGGCTTTTTTATTTATATTAAGCATAAGTATCTGTCCTATCTATATAGTTTTAATAATATAATTATTAACCTCTAGTTTTACCACCAGCAACGTTGAATGTTACACCATGTACATAAGAAGCACGATGACTACTTAAGAACATAACCATATCAGCAACTTCTGTTAATTTTCCATCACGTCCAAGTGGAGTTGTTTTTGTATTTGTATATCCAGCACGTAACTGTTCTACAGTAATACCACGAGTATAAGCTAAAGATTCTTCATAAGCTAATGTTCTAAGACCTGTAGCTTCTAAGATACCAGGAGCTACGCCAACAACGCGAACATGATGTTTACCTAATTCTTTAGCCCAAGAGCGAGTGAAAGAGTTAACAGCATTTTTAGTTGCAGCATAGATGCTCTGACCTTCAGAACCTTCAAGACCACTTTCGGAAGACATATTGATGATAACGCCTTCGCCATTTTTTACGAATTCATGTCCTAAAGCTTGTGCGCAAAGGTAAACACCTTTGATATTTACAGCAGAAACTTTATCAAAAACATTTTCATCTAATTCATATTTACCATATGGATCATCTTTATCTACTAAAAGACGAGGAATATTGATACCAGCGTTATTTACGAGGATATCTAATTTATCGAATTTTGCTTTACCAGCTTCTACCATAGCTTTTACGCTATCAGCTTTAGTAACATCAGTAGGAACATAGAGGAATTCTCCACTGCCTTCATGTAAATCATATTCAGGAGTTTGTGGGTTCATATCACAAACAACAACATTTGCACCATTATCTAAGAATGCTTGAACTACAGCTTTACCAATGCCAGAAGCACCACCAGTAACAACAGCTGTTTTACCTTCAAGGGCTAACCATGACATATAAAATCACTCCAATTTATATAATTTTGTTATTATTATTTATTATGCTTTGAAGATAGCTATTTCAGAGCCAACTGAAGGGAGGCTAACTGCTTTATCTTCAAGATAGAGACTACCTTCTAAGGACTCGCCTTCTTCATTATTATTGAAACGAAGAGCGATATGACCTAAATCTTTAAGATTTTTTTGAACTTCACAGCCTACTTCTACAATTTTGTATTCAGTATCGTTGATTTTTAAAATATCGCCAACTTCTACAGTATCAGTTAATTCATTACCAGTATGAAGTACGCAGAATTCAGCAAGTTCAGCAGGAGCATTTTCGTTGAAGAGAATAATCATTTTTTCACCGATAAAATCTTCTGCCATAGGACCTAAATCTTTAACAATAGTAGAATATATTTTTTTCATAATGAGATAATCTCCTTGTATTGATTATTGATAAATTAGCTTTCGTATAAACCGAAGCTAGCGAGCCATGCTAAAACAACATTGATTGGACCTGTGATAAAACGAGAATATAATACAGAAGGAACACCAACTTCAACAGTTTGAGGTTCAGCTTCAGCAAGACCTAAACCAACAGGGATAAAGTCGCAAGCAGCCTGAGCATTGATAGCGAATAATGCAGGGAGTGCAAGACTAGGAGGAATATTGCCTTTACCGATTTCAACACCGATTAATACACCGATAACTTGAGCGATAACAGCGCCAGGGCCGAGGAATGGAGAAAGGAATGGGAAGGAACAAATTAATGCTAAGATAACAAGACCGATTACAGAGCCTGCAAGAGGTGTAAGTACATGAGCGATGATATCACCGATACCGCTTGCTAAGATTACCCCGATGAGCATGGAAACGAATGCCATGAAAGGTAAGATAGTTTTTAAGATTGTTTCAATAGTATCACGACCAGCTTGATATAAAGTAGCTGTGATATAACCCATGAATTTACCAACTTTAGCCATAAAGCCTACATTAGTTTGTTCAGTGATTTTTTTGCTTGTATCGTAAGTAGATTTTTTTGGTTCTTCTGCAGGAGCTTGTGCAACTTTTGGAGCATTAGCAGCATCTTCAGCGGAAGCATAAGAGATACAATTTTCTTTTACTGCGGATACATAAATATCTTCTGTGATGTATTTAGCCATAGGGCCGCTTGCACCAGTTGGATTTAAGTTGATTGTGTAGATGCGTTTTTTAGGATAGATACCGCAACGAAGTGTGCCACCACAGTCAATGATTACGCAGAGAATTTCATCATCAGGAACACTAGTTTTGAAACCATCAACAAGTTCGCAACCTGTTAATTCTGCGATTTTTTGAGATACAGGAGAAATAACCCCACCTGTAATATTAACAACTTTATTCTTTTTATCATCTGGTTTTAATACAAGAGGTCCGCCAAATCCGCCAGCACCAGCATTAACAATAACATCTTTATATTGAGCCATGATAAATATCTCCTTTATTTTATATACGAATTAAATTTGCTTGATAAAAATTAATGAGTAGTTTTTACTTTATCACTTAAAACTACGCCCTGTTGTTTAGATACATAAGCAGTAGTGAAGTCAGTGATAACGCCTCCGATGAAGTTGATTAAAATACCGATTAAGAAATAGCGGAGAGCTAAGTCTACTGTAGATAAACCAAGTTGAGTAATACCATTAGCAACACCTAAGAATACGAACAATTCACCAGGATTTACGTGTGGGAACAAACCATTTAATGTATGGCAAGAACGAGAAGCTGCTGCATAATAAGATGGTTTGTATCTTTCTGGCATGAATTTACCAAGAGATAAAGTCATTGGATTACAGAAGAAGAATGTACCAATAACAGGTAAAATCATGTAACGAGAAATAACATTACCAGCACAGAGATGAGCGAATTTTTCAACTTTATCAGTGCCGACAAAGAGGATAATTGCATTCATTGCTACCAATAAGCAGATGAGGGTAGGAACGATACCAGAAACAAGACCGATGAACGTTTCGCCACCTTTGTTAAACATACCAATAAAACCTTGAGCTAGTAGTACTAAAGTGTCCATAAATATTCTCTCCTTTAATTTAGAATTTTTTGATTATTGTGATGCATTTTCAATGCATGTGGACGCTTCTTTTTGTTGTTTTGTATATTGTTTATATTCTTCAACGGCAGATAAGATGGCAGAGCTTGTTTGTTTGTCAAAGTTTTGGCAGTCTTTTTCAGTGATTTCTGGAAGGTAATATCCATTTAATTCATTGAAATCTTTAAATCTAGCAAAACTTGTTACACCTTGTAGTTTTTTTCCGGTGATGATTTTACAGTCATCATCTATACACAAGAGTAACAGACAACCTGCTTTAAATCTGCCTCTGGCCTTGCCGATTGCGACTCGGCCAGATTGACGAAGATTTTTTAATTCCTTATTAAATTTTTTTAATTGGTAAATATTCAATAAACCTTGGAGAAGCCACATTACTATACCTAATACAATAAATGTCCAGAACATGAGAGCTTTCCTCCTTTTATTTATCAACTGTTAAAATTAAGTAATTTTTTTGCAGTGCTTTCATCAGTGATTAAAATATTGATTAATTTTCCTTTTAATGCACTATAGATAGCTGGAACTTTTTCGTCAGAAGCTGCAACTCCGATTACATATTTGACTTTATGTAATTGAGAAAAAGGTATGGAGATTGTTCTATCTACAACTTCAGTTGGTACTTCGTTACCATTTTTATCATAAAAACGAGTGCAAGTTTCACCGATGATACGATTACCAAAGGAAGAAGTGATGTATTCTGATTTTAGTCCATCAGTCCAAATTACGTTGGAAGCAGATGTAGGAGAACCAATACCTAAAAAGGCTACATCTAATTTATCCCATAAGTCTTGAATTCTTAAATAATTAGTATCGTTTATAATTGCTTTTTTTGTTTCTGTATTTTTCGTTATAGCTGGAGCATAAAGATAATGGCTTCTAGCTTGAAATGCATTTGCAACCTTGTAACAAATTGTATTTACATGAAGGTCAACATCTAAGCTTTCAGAACCACCAACCAAAGGTACGAAATCAGCATCAACAACTGGGAAATTTTCGATAGCTGCTTGATAGCCAATAGCCCCCATGGAACGACCCCAATTAAAGCCGATTACCATTTTGTCTTTGATTAGACGTTTTAATAGATTTAGTCCGGCTTTACCTAAATTGGAATAAACTTCATCTTTATTTTCACTAGATGGGACGATATAGACTTCTTTTAAATTAAACTTTTCTTCTAACTGAGATTCAATTGTTTCAAAATTGTCTTGAGCTATGAAGATTTTTACAATACCTGTTTCTTTTGCTCTTTTTAGATATTTACTAACAGTAGAGCGGTCAATTCCTAATTTTTTAGCGATATCACTTTGTTTCATGTCGGCTCCATAATACATATGAGCGACTTTGACTAAAATTCTTCTAGATACGGGTTGCATGTTAAGACCTCTTTTCAAAATATAAATATTAAAATTTAAATATCTATAGTTATTATAAACTAAGCTGTCTAAACATGCATCATCACATATGTGATGGTATATCTCATTTGTTCCGACACCCATATAATAGCATTTATACCCCCATATTGTCAACACAAAAATAAAAAAAATATTTTAAATATGAATTTTCTGATATTTCCTCTTAAATGTTTAAATTTATAGTAATTTAGCTCATACTTGACAGTTAGATATAGATGGATTATTATATATATAAAATTTTCGTAAGTTAAAGTGATAAAGTAAAAAAGTAAAAGGAGTATAAAAATGGTAAATCCTAAATTAAGAGATAATTTAACGGATCAGTTATGTAAGGCTATGTTAACACTCAAGGATACAGAAGAATGTTATCAGTTTTTTGAAGATATTTGTACAGTAAGTGAATTGAAAGCTTTAGCTCAAAGATTAGAAGTAGCTAGAATGCTTCGTGCTGGTCATACTTATGAAGAAGTTGTAGAACGCACAGGAGCGAGTACAGCGACAATCAGTCGAGTAAAGCGCTGCTTAAATTATGGAGCAGATGGTTATGATACGGTATTGAACCGTTTAAAATAACAAAGGCAATGAATGGAGGAATATTTTTTATGAACAAAGGTCTATTATTAGAAATACCGTATGGAACAAGAGATTTTTTGCCAAAAGATGCAAAAGTAAAACGTGAGATTGAATCTAAATTGGCAAAAAATTTTAGTCTTTGGGGTTATGATGAAATTGTTACACCAACAATTGAATATGTAGATACTTTAACGATTAATAATCGTAGTGGCATAGAAACTCATCTATTTAAATTTTTTGATAAAAATAATAAAACAGTAGCTCTTCGTCATGAGATGACAACACCAATTGCGCGTGTAGCAGCTAGTAGAATGAGTGATGATATTCTTCCATATAAACTTTCTTATATTAGTAATGTATATCGTTATGAACAGACACAAGAAGGTCGTCAATGTGAATTTTATCAAGCTGGCGTAGAATTGATGGGGGTAGCTGAAGCCTTAGGTGATGCTGAGGTAATTGCTTTAGCTGTGGATAGTTTACAAAAAGTTGGCTTGAAAAATTTTGAGGTATGTATAGGTCAAGTTGATTTTATCAATGGTATCATGCAACAGATGGGATTATCTCAAGAAAAACAATTACAAATTAGACAAGCTTTAGAACAGAGAAATTTAGTGGATTTAACTAATGCTGTAGAAGATACAAAATTGCCTAAACAAGCGAAAGAAGCATTAAAATCTATTCCAATGTTACAGGGAAAAGAAGAAGTTTTAGAGATTGCAAATAATTTAGCATTGAATGAACAAAGTAGAAAAGCTTTAGATAATCTACATGATATTTACACTTTATTGAAAGCATATAATTTAGCAGATTTTGTAAAATTCGATTTAGGTGTTATTCGTGATTTTGATTATTATACAGGTATGATTTTTGAAGTATATGCACCAATGATAGGTTATCCAATTTGCGGTGGTGGTAGATATGACAAAATGTTATCTGATTTTGGCACAGATTGCCCTGCTACAGGTTTTGCCATGGGTATAGAAAGATTGATGTTAGCTTTAGATAAACAAAATAATATTGATGAATTTGCGAGTGATGAAAATCAAAAGGATATATATGTTGCCTATACAAGTGATAAATTAAATGATGCTATTGCTTTAGTAAATGAATTGCGTGCTGAAGGAAAAGTTGTGGAATTAGCTTTAACAAATCAAACTAAGGCGCAAGCACAGCTTTATATCAAAAATAAATTATTTAAGGAATTAATTTATTTAGAATAATGATTAAGCGTATAAGACAATTTTGGCGAGCTATTAAAGCTAAATTGACAGTAGAAGACAAAGTATTTATTGATAAATATTTAAATGATGAAGAACAAAAATTATTTTTTGCCATGCAAGTCTATGACCAACGTCATGTATTAAATGTGGCACATACAGCAAAAAAAATTATAGAGCAAAATCAATATGAAAATATAGATTATAATTTATTGATAAGAGCTTGTTTACTTCATGATGTAGGTAGAACAGCTAAAGATATTTGTTTAATGGATAAAGTAACAAGTGTACTTTTAGGAAAATTTTTACCACAAAAAAGTAAACAATGGGCTAGTGAAGCTGAAAAGCTAAAATTAAATAAATCAAAGAGTTTTTGGCAAAAAAGAAGATATGCTTTGTATATTTATTATAATCATGCACAACTTGGCGCTGAAAAATTAAATGAATTAGGTCTTAATGATATTGCTGAAATAATAAGATATCATCATGAAAAAGTTGACTGTAAAGCTTGTGGTGAGCTACAGATACTTTGTTTAGCGGATAGTTTAAATTGATAAAAAGAGGTTAGATTTTATGATAAAAGACGATATGCAATATTTAACGATAGCATTACCAAAAGGCAAATTATTTTATTTAGCTAAAGATTTATTTGCTAAAGTTGGTTTTGTAGCTGACAATTTAGAAGAAAAATCAAGAAAATTAGTCATAACCAATGAAGAATTAAAATTGAAATTTATCATAGCTAAAACGGCTGATGTGCCTACATATGTAGAACATGGAGCAGCAGATATAGGTGTTATTGGTAAAGATGTGTTGATGGAAGCTCAAAAAGATGTTTATGAATTATTGGATTTAGGTTTTGGCAGATGTCATTTGATGATGGCTGTGCCAAAAGATAAAAAAAGAGCAAAATTAACAGATTATACACATACACGTGTAGCAACTAAATTCCCTAATGTGGCAAAACAATTTTTCACAAGTAAGGGCATGCAGATGGAATATATAAAAATGAATGGTTCTATCGAATTAGGGCCAATCGTAGGTCTGTCTGAAAGTATCGTCGATATAGTGGAAACAGGAACTACACTTCGTGAAAATAATTTAGATGAAATAGCATTTATCGCTAAAGCTAGTGCTAGATTGATTGCCAATCGTGCAAGTTTTAAATTAAAATTTGACCGCATCAGTAAATTAGTAAAAGCTTTGGAAATGGAATTGGAAGGGGCTAATGAATAAATGGAAGTTTTAAAAGTAAAAGAATTAGGCTTAGAAGCAATACAAAAAAAATTAGATAAAGCCGCTTTCGATGAAGTGGAATTAAATCCTCGCATTCGTGAAAAAAATAAAGAATTATACGGTGAAGATTTAACAGCTAATCAGATTGTAGAACGCATTGTAAATGAAGTTCGTCATAATGGTGATGAAGCTGTAATAAAATATACAAAATTATTAGATGGAGCAGATTTCACACCTGAACAATTTTTAGTAACACAAGAAGAATATGCTCAAGCATATGAAGTAGCTGATGAAGATATCGTAAATTCTTTGCGTAAGGCTATTGAAAATGTACGTAGATATCACCAAGAACAGAAACCAAATTCATGGATTACATATAGAAATCATGGCTCTATATTAGGGCAATCTGTAATACCATTAGATAGAGTAGGCGTTTATGTTCCAGGTGGAACAGCAGCTTATCCTTCTTCTGTAGTGATGAATGTAATGCCAGCAAAAGTGGCAGGTGTTAAAGAAATCATCATGATGGCACCACCATCTCGTGATGGAAAATTAAATCCATATGTATTGATAGCTGCTAAAGAAGCAGGTGTTGATGCTATTTATAAAGTAGGTGGAGCTCAAGCTATAGCTGCTATGGCTTTTGGTACAGAAACTATTCCGAAAGTGGATAAAATCACAGGCCCTGGCAATATTTTTGTAACTCTTGCCAAAAAAGCAGTATATGGACATTGTGATATTGATATGCTAGCAGGTCCTAGTGAAATCTTGATTGTAGCAGATAAAACAGCAGACCCAGTATATACAGCAGCAGATATGTTAAGTCAGGCAGAACATGATATGCTCGCTTCTAGTATTGTACTCACTGATGATGAAGCCTTAGCAGATAAAGTTTTGGCAGAAGTAGAAAAACAATTAGCTGAATTGCCTAGAAAAGAAATTGCCAAAGCATCTTTAGAAAGAAATGGTCGCATTATTTTGACTGAAAATCTCATGCAGGCAATGGAACTTGCGAACTACTCTGCACCAGAACATATGGAGATTTTGACTGAAAATCCATTTAGTTTACTTCCATATGTGCGTCATGCAGGCGCAGTATTTTTAGGTGCTTATTCCCCTGAACCACTTGGAGATTATTTTGCAGGGCCAAACCATGTACTTCCTACAGGTGGCACAGCACGTTATTATTCTGTATTGAATACAGAAACATTTATGAAACGTACAAGCATAATTTCATATACACAAAAAGCTTTGCAAGAGGTAAGTTCTGATATCGTTCGTTTAGCTGAAGCAGAAGGATTACAAGCTCATGCAAATGCAATAAAATTAAGAGGTGAAAAAATTGATTAAATTAAAATATAGAACTGGTTTAAAAGATATGCCTAGCTATGATGTAGTGGAGCGTGATTGGGATATAAAGGTAAATGCAAATGAGTCTAATATGAATTTGCCACCAATAATTGAAGATAGATTAATGGCACGATTAGCTTCTGTAGCTTTTAACCGTTATCCTAATGAACAAGTTGAATTATTAGCAGAACAAATTGCTGATAATTTTAGATTAGATAAAGAAAATATTTTAATCGCTAATGGTTCAAGTGAAATTTTGGAAAAATTATTCTTCGCTTTTGGCGGTAGAGGTAGAAAAATAGTATATCCACAACCATCTTTTTCCATGTATAAAATCTATGCTAAATTTAGCGCCTCCATTGGTGTACCTGTGGATTTAAATGATGATTATACTTTCAATGCAAGTGATTTTGTCAATGCTGTAAAAGAAAATAAAGCTTCTCTTGCTGTTATTTGTTCTCCAAATAATCCTACTGGTACAAAAATTCCTATGGCAGATATTGAATATGTAGCCAAAAATATTGATTGTGCTTTAGTCATTGATGAAGCATATGTAGAATTTGATGGCGAGTCTGCAATGAGATTTTTAAAAGATTATCCACATTTGATGATTGCAAGAACTTTCTCTAAAGCTTATGGATTAGCTAGTGCTAGAGTTGGTTATTTGATTGCTGATAAAAAAATCATTGAAATGGTAGGCAAAGCTTGTATGCCATATCATGTAAATGTATTATCTGCTATCACTGCTGATATAGTGTATCAAATGAGAGACGAATATATTCCACGCATTCAAATGACAGTGGCAGAAAGAAAACGCATGAGCGAACAATTGAGCAAAATCGATGGAATAACAGTTTATCCATCTGCAACAAATTTCATTTTGATAAAATATGATAAAGCTGTAGCTTTAAATGAATATCTTGAAAATATTGGTATTGGTGTGCGTTCTTTTGGCAATGCTCTAAGACTTGAAAATTGCTTGCGTTTTTCTATGGGAACTAGACCAGAAAATGATGCTGTGTATAAAGCTATAAAAGATTTTGTAGAAAGTCAAAATTAAAAGGATTGAATGGTATGGATTTAAATAAAAAACGCTGTGGTGCTATAAAACGCACTACAGCAGAAACAGCTATTGATATAAAATTAAATCTTGATGGCACAGGAAAATCAAATATTAAGACTAAAATCGGCTTTTTTGACCATATGTTGACTTTATTATCAGCACATAGCTTGATAGATATGGAGATTTTCTGTGATGGTGATATAGAAGTTGATGGTCATCATAGTGTAGAAGATTGTGGTATTGCCTTAGGTCAAGCTTTTAAAGAAGCAATTGGTGATAAACGTGGTATAAATCGTTATGGAACTTTTTATGTTCCTATGGATGAAGCAGTAGCTTTGGTGTCTTTAGATATAAGTGGTAGACCTTATTTAGTATGTGATATGGGTGAGTTAGCTCCTATGATTGGCGATTTTGATACAGAACTTGTCGAAGAATTTATGCGAGCTTTTGCCTTTAATGCTGGAATTACATTGCATATAAAAGTGATGTATGGAAAAAATTCTCATCATAAAGTAGAAGGTGTATTTAAAGCTTTAGGTCATGCTTTAAGACAAGCTGTAGAATTCGACCAAAGAGCATTAGATAAAATTCCTTCAACAAAAGGAGTATTAGAATAAGATAAAAATTTTTAGTTAAAGGAGTTATTCTAATGATTGCAATTGTGGATTATGGTGTAGGCAATTTATTTAGTGTGGAGAAGGCATTTTTGAAGTTTTCTCCAGACGTAGTGCTTACAAGTGATGCCAAAGTAATAGAAAAAGCCGATAAAATTGTACTTCCTGGTGTGGGGGCTTTTGGTGATTGCATGAAAAATTTTGAGCAATCAGGCTTAAAAAATTCTGTTTTAGAAGCTATTGAACAAGGAAAACCTGTAATGGGAATTTGTGTAGGTGAACAAATCATGTTTGAAGGTAGTGAGGAGTCACCAGAAGTAAAAGGCTTAGGAATTTTTAAAGGCATGGTAAAAAAAATAAATGCTCCTGGGCTAAAAATTCCGCATATGGGTTGGAATTCTATTGTTATAGATGAAGAAAATAATCAGAATGTAGATATTAATTTATTTGCAGGATTGAAAGAAGAACCATATGTTTATTTTGTACATAGCTATCAGGCTTGTCCAGAAGATAAATCCATAATTTTAGCTAAATCTAGTTATGGCGAAGAATTGGTAGCTGCTGTAGGAAAAGATAATGTAGTAGCGACACAATTTCACCCTGAAAAATCAGGTGATATTGGTTTAAAAATTATTAAAAATTTTGTAGAAGGGTGAATGAAGATTGATTATTTTTCCAGCGATAGATATTAGAAATGGTAAATGTGTACGCCTTGTAAAAGGTGATTTTAATCAGGAAACTGTATTTTCTGAACGTCCAGAAATCATGGCAAAAAAATGGGAAGATGAAGGCGGTCAGTACCTTCATTTAGTTGATTTAGATGGAGCTTTAAAAGGAAAATCACAGAATTTAGATGTTGTAGAAATGATATTAAAAACAGTGAATATCCCTGTAGAACTTGGTGGCGGTATTCGCACTATGGAAAATATAAAGCAAGTTTTAGATATGGGTGTTAGCCGTGTTATTTTGGGTTCTGTAGCTGTAAAAGATCCGCAATTAGTAAAAGATGCTTGCAAAAAATATGGCAGTGAACGCATTGTCGTAGGCATTGATGCTAAAGATGGTATTGTAGCTGTTGATGGCTGGGGCGTATCTGGTAATGTGGAAGCGAAAGAATTGGCTAAAAAAATGGCTGAAGCTGGTGTAAAACATATTATTTATACAGATATTTCTCGTGATGGCACTTTATCTGGTGTAAATGCAAAAGCAACAGCAGAACTTGCAAGTTATAGCGGGGTAAAAGTAGTAGCTTCTGGCGGAGTATCTTCTATTGAAGATATTAAAATTTTAAAAGGCTATGAACAAGATGGCATTGAAGGCGTAATCGTAGGTAAAGCTATTTATACAGATAATTTATCTTTACAAGAGGCTATAAAAATAGCTAAGGAGGCTTAAAGCTGTTATAAATAATATATAATTTTATATAAAAATCTAT
>OHFV01000459.1_pt1 | contig 25427 bp, 17 predicted proteins | sample 1567611 | NCBI WGS metagenome assembly OHFV01 (sample SAMEA3879532, study PRJEB24766) | human gut metagenome | biome: human-associated habitat; feature: feces | place: USA | collected 1985/1987
AGTTATCCAGATCCAGTTCAACTACGTCGACTACGACGATCCCGCGGTGCAGAGCCGCAAGTGCTATGAGGTCTGCCGCAAATTCAATAAGCCCGTCATCGTCATGGAGCCCGTCAAGGGCGGCAACCTCGTGAACCTGCCTGAGGACGCAAAGGCCGTGCTTGAAGACCTGCACGGCGGCAGCCCCGTGAGCTACGCCATCCGCTTTGTCGCGGGCTTCCCCGGCATGATGATGGTGCTCTCCGGCATGAGCAGCATGGAGCAGATGAAGGATAACCTCAGCTACATGAAGGACTTCCAGCCCCTGAACGAGACCGAGCTGGAAGCCGTGAAGAAGGTGCAGTCGATCTTCCGCGGCATGAACCTGATCCCCTGCACCGCCTGCCGCTACTGCACCGACGGCTGCCCCAGGCAGATCGCCATCCCCGACCTGTTCGCCGTGATGAACACCAAGCAGATCTATCACGACTGGAACGCCGACTTTTACTATAATAATGTCTATACCGGCACAGGCCGCCGGGCATCTGACTGCATCCAGTGCGGCAGGTGCGAAAAGGCCTGCCCTCAGCACCTGCCCATCCGCAGACTGCTGACTGAGATCGCCGCGGAATTTGAAAAGCAGTAAGTAAAAAGAGCGATACAGCAAACGCTGTATCGCTCTTTTTTCGTTAACGGTAATCAGTAATTCAGACCGAAGCCGCTGCGGTAGTAATTGCCGTCGGCATCGCAGTAGGCGTAGCTGCCGCCCTTGACGTTGGCGAGGATAGCGGGATCGATGTACTGATCCTTATCGTAGCCGGGAACGTCGTTGGGAGAGGCGCAGATCTCGCGCACCACACCGTCGATCTCCTGCTCGGTGATGGCAATGACGGCGGGGTCAGAGACCATGGTCAGGCTCAGCTTGCCGGTGGGGGCAAAGTCGCCGCTGATGACATCGACCTGAGCGTTCAGGGCGTTGTTCAGGGCAACGGCGCTGACGGTGTACTGGATGGTCAGTGCGTCGCAGTAGGGCTCCAGCTTGTCCAGCAGCCAGGGGTTGCAGACCACGCAGGTGCCAACCACCTTGCCGCCGCGGGCATGGATGGCATCGGCCAGTTCCTTGATCTTCTCCACGTCCTTCAGGGTGACAACGGTGACCTTGTTGCCGGTCTTTTTCTGGCTCTTGTTGCGCTCGCGCTCGTCGGTGACGATCTCGCCCATCTCGATGACGGGCATTGCGTACTGGTTGAACACCAGACCGTTGCTGATGGGCCAGACGTGCAGGTAGAGCACATCGGCTTCCTCCGGGGTGGCCACCACGGTGTAGCCCTTCTTCTCAAAGGCTTCCGTCAGGGTCTTGCGCAGAGCGGCATCCTCGTCCGTGTTGCCCAGACCGGCACCCATGGCCTGTGCCATCTGTGCAAAGCCGGAGTCCACACCCTTGAAGGTGACGATGCAGACCTTCTGGCTCTTGGCCAGAGGCAGGAGCTTCTCGTGGTTCTTGACCAGAACAACGGCCTTCTGGTTGGCCTCGTAAGCCTTCTTCTTGGCACCATCGAAGTTGTCCACGCGGGCCTGATCGGCCTTGTCGGGGTCGAGGTAGGGGTTATCCACCCGCTTGGTGCGGAACAGGCTCAGCAGACGGTTGTAGCTGGCGCGGTCCAGATCTGCCTTGGGCAGCAGACCGTCCTCCACAGCCTTGACGATGTTCTCGGGGTCGGTGTTGCCGCCGATGACATCGGTACCGGCAGAGATGGCCTTGGCGTAGCGCTCAGGCTCGGTGAGGTTCTCCACGCCGTAGATCTGAACGGTGGTGATGCCGGAGTCGGAGTTGACATAGCCGTCAAAGCCCATCTTGTTCCGGGCCAGATCGGTGATCAGCTCCTTGCTGTAAGCGCTGGGCACTTCCTCGGTGCTGGTCACCTCGCCCCGGTAGGTCTGGGGCACGGCACGGCCATCGGTGGCAATACGGGAGTAGTCCGGCATGATGGAAGAGACCTTGTGGTCAAAGGCGCGCTGGAACGGGGGCAGATGATACTTCTCCATAGAGCCGGGGGTTCGGTAGATGCGCCACTGGCCGATGGGCACATGGGGCTCAAAGCCATTCTCAGAGGGGGCATCGCCGGGGAAGTGCTTGATGGTCAGAACAACGGAACCCTCGTTCAGGCCGTTGTCGCCATCCTGATAGCCCTTGACCAGAGCCTCGGCAATATCGCTGGTGACATCGGGACGCTCGCCGTAAGTACCGGAGGTACGGGGCCAGCGGGGGTCAGAGGTCACATCGACCTGAGGGCCGTACATGATGTTCAGGCCCTCGGCCTTCATCATCTTGCGGTCGGTCTGGGCCATCTCATAGACCATGTCGGTGTTGCCGTCGCCAATGACAGCCGCGCCGATGCCCAGAGAGTCCGGGTAACCGATGTTGATGGGGTTGGTGTGGAGAGAGTACGGAATGGCCACGCCGCCCTTGCAGGCCTCGTATTCCAGCATCTGGGTGCCGGCGTTGTGGTACAGGGCCACCATGCCGGCCTCGCAGCGCATGTCACCGCGGTAAACACCGGCGGCAATGTGCTTTTCCAAAACGTGGCTGTCATCAATGCTGACGGTCATGCCGGGCAAAGGGCCGGGCATGGGCTTTTCACCGGGGTTGTGGTGCTTGTAGATCTTGCCCAGCTCCAGCTTTCCTTCGGCGTTGGTGGCCTCGGCACGGGTGGGCACCACAGGGCTGTTGAACAGGGTGTTCAGCACAAGGCCTGCCTGCTGATCCAGCCGCAGATGCTTGACCATATCCTCAGCGCGCTGCTCAGGGCTCAGCCGCCAATCCTTGTAGGGGGCCAGCTCGCCGCTGTTGTCCAGATCCTTAAAGTACAGGCCGTCCTTGACGATCACGCCGCAGGTGGTCACACCGATGTCGGGGCCGTTGACGTTGTGGAAGATGACCGGCTCAAGATACTGGTCAATGATCTGCTCGCCCTCTTCCAGAGCGTAGGGTGCAGGGATCACGCCGTCCTTGGCCTCTGCCCACTGGTCGGCGCTGGTATACCGTGTCTGCATAATGTTTCTCCTTTGTTTCTGTGCCTGCCACAGCACAGCTGATATATTACTTGCCTGTTTATTATACTTCCAGCGCAGATCGTTCGCAAGCAAACAAATAAAAAAAGTTACAAACTTTGGCGCAGTATACAAGGATGCTCTGCCGGATTTGTGCAACTTTCCCCTATCCTGATCCACAAACCGGGTTCGTTTCCTGCTGACAATGCTGCTTAAAAATAACCCTCTCCGTCAAAGCCTGCGACGTTGACGGAGAGGGTCGTATCCTTAATTTACCAGATCATCTGGATGCGGCCTGCGCCGTACGGATCCTCGTAGTTGAGCAGGTAGCCGGGGTAATCGGCCAGCGGGCTGTTGGCGCTTGCCAGATGCGGCAGACCGTTGGCATCCACACCGCCGAACATGGCTGCGTAGCTGGACATGACAAGGTAGTCCTCAGAGACATAGTCTTTGATGAGGGTCGCGCCATCGAACATGGCAAAGCCATCGCCTAGATTGCGCAGGGTGTAGTTCATGCCGGCCAGAGCGTAGGTGGCGTTCGGGTCAAGGGGCTTATAAGTACCGGTGGTCTTGTCGTAGATCTCCACATTGCTGACACGGGGCGTAGTGGCGCTGCCGGTCCAGACGTTCTTGTCGTTGGTCTGAACGGTGTTGGGGATCATGGGGTGGATCGTGTACCTGGCACCTGCCACCTGCAGGAAGCCGCCGTTCTCCTTGCCCTCAGCACCGGCAAAGCGGGCACCAAACTCCAGAGCGTCCTGGATCTGCTGGCCGGTCACGGACATCAGGCAGGCCACGTTGCCAAAGGGGCTGACGGTCTTGCAGGTCTTGAAGCTCCAGGGGCCAGCCTCCACATCGGTGCGGATGCCGCCGCCGTTCATAATGGCGATATCACAGTGGAGCTCCTCGATCTCGTTGAAGTAGGTGTAGATGCCGTCGGCCACGAAGTCGCCGAGGTTGGTCTCACCGGAGCGGATGCGGCGCTTGCCGGTGGCGGGATCGTTGATGTAGAATTTGGTATCGCCCACTGCGATCTCCTCGCCCAGCATATCGTCCACTGCGCTGATCCAGTTGGAGGCGGTGGCGGCCACGGCAGCATCCAGACCCTCGTAGGTGTCGATGAGCTCAGTGGTGATGGTGCCATCTGCGCCCACAGTCATCTTGCCGATGTTCTTGAAGTAAGAACCGGTCTGGGTCAGGGTGACTGCCTTGCCGGAAGCATCGGTGACCTGCTTGTTGGCCATCACGGTGTGGGAGTGGCCGTCGATGAAGGCGGTGAAGCCGTGGGTGTGTGCAATGACTTCCTCACTGGTCCAGGGAGAGGAGGAGGGGTCAACGCCCAGATGGCCCAGACCGATGATGGTGTCAGCGCCCCAGAACTCGGCCTTGTCGATGGCTTTCTGAACGGCATCGTAGAGCTTCTGGCCGTCCTCGCCGCCCAGAATGTCGTAGATGTACTTGGTCTGTGCATCGTTCATAAAGTAGGCCGGGGTGGACTTGGTAAAGGTCTCGGGGGTGGTCACGCCCACAAAGGCGATCTTGCGGCCGCCCACAAAGAAGAACTTGACGCTGGGCAGGACGTTGAGGCCAGTGCGCAGATCGACCCAGTTGCAGGAGACATAGGGGAAGTCGGCTTCCCGGAGCACAGCCTTGGCGCGGGCCATGCCGTAGTCGAACTCGTGGTTGCCGGGGGTGGCCAGATCGTAACCGGCCTCGTTCATCAGCTCGATGATGGTAGCGCCGTCATCCATGGAGCCGTAAGCGGTGCCCTGGATATGGTCACCTGCATCCACCAGCAGCACATCCCGGCCGGTGTCCTCGATGCTCTTTTTCAGGGCAGCAATGGCGGCATAGGTGGGCTTGGGGGACTTGTTGTCGATATAGGTGTGGACATCGTTGGTGTAGAGGATGGTCACATCCGCTTTGTCACCAAAGAAGCAATTGGTCTCCTCCGCAAAGGCGGCGGGTGCACCGACAGAAACTGCGGTCAGTGCCGTGGCAGCACCGGCAGCCTTGATAAAGCTGCGGCGGGTAATGAACTGTTTCACAGGGAAAGACCTCCTTTTTATCTTGGGTGCTCTCGGGGTGAGCACATTCTTATTTACAGCTTAACACAGTTCCCCATTTATCGCAAGAGAAAACTGTAAATTCTGTGTCAAGTTCTTTCACAAAAGAGGCTCAGTTTTGGGCGGTTTCTCTCAAAACGGCAAAAAAAGGGCAAAGGGCTGTCACTCACCCTCTCAGTCTCGCTACCGCTCGCCAGCTCCCCCAAAGGGGGAGCCAACGCATCTCCAAGGTCAGCAGAAGCTGAATCTGGGAGAGCAATTGCCTCTCCCCTCGGGAGAGGTGGCATTGCGCAGCAATGACGGAGAGGGCTTGCAACAGCCCTTTGCCGCATTCAGAAAAGAGGGTCAGAGGATCGGGGGACGATTCTCAGACAGCATCAGATGGCATGGTATTCCTTGAGGAACTTCTCAAGGTCGGTGCCCTCGATCTTCTTGAGCACTTCCTTGAGGGCCACCCGCTGGATGAAGGGCAGATCCATATCGGTGATCTTCTTGCCGTCACGCAGTTTGACCGTTGCATCGATCAGGCTGCGGACATCATAGGTGCTGCCCCAGACCTCGGGCACGCCGCGGTCGATGTTGAGCAGGGTGTAAACCGCTTCCATACCGGTGCGCATGGAGTACTCGGTGGTGAAGATGGTGTCACGGCCGGTCTCGGCAAACTGGCCCAGGAAGGCGAAGTTGACAGCGCCCTGGGGCACGATGTCGGGGCGGTCGCCGAAGGCACGGGGCATGAAGAAAGCATCGATATAGGGCATCATCACAGGCACGGTGTTGGCGCTGTGCTCAGCCAGCTCGGCAATGTCCTCCTCGGGCACGCCGATGTGATACAGCCACTCCATGCAGATCTCGCGGCCGGTGCAGTCGCGCATGGGCTTCTTGACGTAATCGCCGGGCTTGTCGCTGAACAGGCCGTAGACCCAGACGCAGAGCTGGTTCTTGGGCTGGTCACGGAACTGCTGCTGGCGGTTCAGGGTCCAGCTGAGCAGCCAGCTGGAATCCTTGACTGTGACGATGCCGCCGGTGACGGTGTGGCCGCTGAAGGGGTCACGCTTGCAGATCTTCTTGATATACTGGGGGATCTTGTCGTCCAGGGTGGTGATGGTGGCGCTTTCCCAGTTGGACAGCTCCGGCTGAGAGCAGAACTTTTCGGGATGGCCGAAGGAGGGATCCTGTGCAGCGATCTTCTTCCACAGATCCCAGCCGTTGCCCGGCTTGATGGTGGGATCAAAGCCTGCGGCCTTGTCCTGAGAGCCGATGGTGCAGCTCTCCACGCAGCCGCCGTTGGTGATGAAGAGCAGGTCGTTCTCGGTGAGGTCGATGGTCCTGCTCTCACCCTTGTGATCCACGGTCACGCTGCTGGCCTGCTTTTTGCCGCCCTCGATCCGGAACTGGACATCGGTGACCTTGGTCTCGTACTGGAAGTCCACGCCGTGATCCTTCAGGTAGGTGACCATGGGCAGGATGATGGATTCATACTGGTTGTAGCGGGTAAAGCGCAGGGCGGTGAAATCGGGCAGACCGCCGATGTGGTGGATATAGCGCTTGAGGTAGAGCTTCATTTCCAGCGCGCTGTGCCAGTTCTCAAAGGCGAACATGGTGCGCCAGTACATCCAGAAGTTGGAGGAGAACACCTCATCGTCAAAGATATCGGTGATCTTTTTGTCCTGCAGCTGCTCGTCCGGGGTGAAGAAGAGCTTCATGATCTCCATGGCACCCTGATCGGAGATGGCGAACTTGCCGTCGGTGTGGGCATCCTGGCCGCGGTTGACGGTGGCACGGCAGAGGGACTTGTTGGGGTCCTCCTTGTTCAGCCAGTAATACTCGTCCAGCACGCTGGCACCCTCGGTTTCCAGCGAGGGGATGGAGCGGAGCAGGTCCCACATGACTTCGAAATGGTTGTCCATCTCACGGCCGCCGCGCATGACATAGCCGATATCGTACTTGTAGCCGTCGCAGGCACCGCCGGGCAGCGGGTCCTTCTCAAACACATGGATGTGGTCGCCCTGCATCTGGCCGTCACGGACCAGGTAGCAGGCGGCAGTCAGGGCCGCCAGACCGGAGCCGATGAGGTAAGCAGATTTATTGTCAACGCCCTCAGGCTTTTTGGGGTGTGCAAATGCTTCGTAGTTGCCACTGGAATAATACATACTGGGAACCTCCTGTAAATCGTATTGGGAAGACCGCGTTCATGGTTCTGTGTCGTCTTCCCTTTCGTTGTGCCTAGTATACCCCAGTGGTTTTTTCAGAACAACAAACAAATCCTGAACAGTGTATAAAATTTATACAAAACACAACCATTGTCGGAAATATGGCGAAACTGTGTATAACCCCCAGTCACCTGCGGTGACAGCCCCCGCTAATAGGGGGGCCTTTGGCATTGCATAAAGCTTTGCAAGTCCCCCTTTCCGCACAGACTGCACCATTATGCCAAGGGCTCCCCTACTAGGGGAGCTGGCGCAAAGCGCCTGAGGGGTTTAGTCCAACAAAAAAAGCGTTCACCCTCCAGGGAAGGTGAACGCTTGCGTTTCTTTATCAGTTATTTTGTTTCGGGTGCCACCTCAAAATCGACCTTGCCAAGGTTGATATCGGCGCGGACGATGGTGATCATCATGCTGTCGCCCAGGCTCCAGGTCTTGCCGGAGGCGGGGTCAGAAAGGCGGATGCCCTCGGTGAGGGTGGTGCCGGTGGCGGTCAGGCTGGAAGCAGGCACAAAGCCCTCCACGCCGTTCTCCAGCTCCACGAAGATGCCGCGCTGGGTCACGCCGGAGATGATGCCCTCGTAGCACTCACCCAGATGGCGGCGGGCGTACTCGGCCTTGTAGTAGTCCTCGGCCTTGCGCTCGATCTGAACGGCCAGCACTTCTCGCTCGCTGGACTGTTTGGAGGCCTTCTCCGCGAAATCGGTGTAGCGGACGATCATGGTCTCCTTGTCGGTGCCGCTGAGCAGGTCGGTCATCATGCGGTGGATGGCCAGATCCGGGTAGCGGCGGATGGGACTGGTGAAGTGGGCGTAATCCTTGAGCACCAGACCATAGTGGCCCTTGGGCTTTTCCTCATAGCAGGCCTTGGACATGCAGCGGAGCATTCCGGTGTTGACGATCTGCTCAAACGGGGTGCCGCGCACACCTTCCAGAATGGCGCTCAGCTCCTTGGGGGTGGGCACTTCCTTGGCAAAGTGGTCGTTGATGCCGCAGGCCTGCAGCAGGCTGTGCAGGCGCTCCAGCTTCTCGCCGTTGGGCTCCTCGTGGACACGGTAGACAAAGGGGATCTGCTTGACCCGGGCAAAGTGGGCGGCGCACTGGTTGGCCAGCAGCATGAACTCCTCGATCATGGCCTCGCTCTCGCCGGAGGTGCGCTTTTTCACATCGATGCAGTGGCCGTTCTCATCCAGAATGAGCTTGACTTCCCCGCTCTCGAAATCGATGCAGCCGCGCTCCTTGCGCAGGCGGGCGCGGTGGGCGTACAGCTCCTTCATGGCGGGCAGCTGATCCAGCACCTCGGCGTACTTGGCCTGCGTCTCGGCATCGGCAGTGCCGGCCAGCAGGGCGTTGATCTCAGAATACACGCCCTTGACCCGGCTGCAGATGATGGACTTGACGAACTTGTAGTCGGTCAGGTTGCCGTCCTGATCCAGACGCATCAGGCAGGAGAACGCCAGGCGCAGCTCCTTCTCGTTCAGGGAGCAGATGCCGTTGGAAAGGCTCTTGGGCAGCATGGGCACGACCTGATCCGCATAGTAGACCGAAGTGGCGCGGTTGAAGGCTTCCTCGTTCAGCTCACTGCCGGGCTTGACGTAGTGGGAGACATCGGCGATGTGAACGCCCAGCTCATAGCCGCCACCGGGGAGCCGGGTCAGGCTGACGGCATCGTCGATATCCTTGGTCTCGGCGCTGTCGATGGTGAAGATGGGCAGAGCGCGCAGGTCCATGCGGCCCTTGCAGTCCTCCTCAGACACGGTCATGTCCTCGAACTTCTTTGCCTCGTCCCGCACCTTCTCGGGGAAACGGGTGTGGATATCCTTGGCATAGAGCAGGGCCTTGGCGCAGCGCTTGGCCTCCTCGCAGCTGCCAAAGCGCATGGAAACGCCCACGCGGTGATCCTCCTGCCGGGTCCCGCGCTGCAGGATCTCCACAGCCACCTTGTCGCCGTCCTTCGCGCCGCCCTCGCAGTCGCGCTGGATGGTCATGGAGATGGCCGGGCAGTCATCGGGCACGAACTTCAGGCGGCCCTCGATGCGGCGGACCGTGCCCACCATGTCGTTCTTCTGCTCGAGCACGGCAAGGATCTCGCCCTCATCGCTGCCCTCCACCCGGGGGTGGGCAAACTTCTCTACCAGAACGGAATCGCCGGGCATGGCACCGCGGGTGAAGCGGCCCGGGATGAAGATATCGCCGGATTCATCCTCCAGCATCACAAAGGCAAAGTTCTTGCCCAGCTTGACCACCTTGCAGGGCAGGGCCTTTTCGGCACGGCCGGAGCGGGCAGTGAAGAACACGCCGGACTTCTGGCAGACCACAGCGTCGTGCACCAGCTCGTCCAGAGCCTCCATCACCTTGCGGTCAGCGGCACGGTCGCCGCCGAACTTTGCCTTGAGGTCCTTGACCATGCAGGGCTGGTTCTGGATGGCATGTTCAATTTTATCGCGTAATGACATATTTTTCTCCTTAACACTTTTCCGGCATTCTCCAATGGAACCCGGACAACTTCTTTCCCACGAGAGGTTGCAGACAGAAAAACAGCCCCGCCTTACACGGGGCTGTACACGGGTGCTCAGGCCAGACGGCTGGCGAACACACAGGCCAGGATAGCCACCACAAAGAACACGATGCCTGCAATGCGGGTCACCTTGGCCAGCATCTGATCCGCAGGGGTCAGGCGTGCATTGTTGGCACCGCCCACACCACCGTTGATGGCACCGGCCAGACCCTGACCGTGGGTGTGCTGCATCAGGGTGAGGAGGATGATGACGGCCGAGACGACCAGCAGGATGGCACCGCCGACGATTTCAATGACAGACATGGATGGAACGCTCCTTTTATCTTTAGTTTCATAGAGACTGCATACAAATACAAGTGTATGATAGCACAAAAACCCGGGAAATGCAAGAAAAACCGTGGGCTACGGGGCCAGAATTTCCAGCCCTGCCGCCACCCGGGCAAAGATGGCCGCGCTGGAAAAGGCAGGCTCGGCCTGCGTGTCCTGCAGCACCACGATGGTATAGCGGGGCTGCTCTGCCGGGACAAAGCCCGCAAACCAGTAATTTTTCAGCTCTGTAGCACCGGAAAACTGGCCGGTCTGGGCCGTGCCGGTCTTGCCTGCCGCGGTCTGGCCGGGCAGGGCGGCCTCATGGCCGGTGCCCCTGGCCACTACACCCACCAACAGGGCCTGCAGGGCGGCGGCGGTGCGCTTTGTGAGCACCCGCCTGCTCCGGACATGGGAAAGCGCCGTGAGGGGCGCGCCGGTGGTCTCGTCCAGAGTGGTCTCCAGCAGCAGCGGGGTGCGGCAGATCCCCCCGCAGGCAATGGTGTTCATCATGGCGGCGACCTGCAGGGGGGATGCCAGCAGCTCCCCCTGCCCAAAGCAGAAATTGGCGTAGGCCCCGCTGGACGCAAGAGCCTCCCGCTCCGGCAGGACCCCCGCCGCCGTGTGCAGGGCATCGGTGAGCGGGATCGCCTGCCCGAAGCCCAGCTTCTCTGCCATGGCGCGGACAGCATCGGCCCCCAGCGCCTGCCCCAGCCGGATGAAGTAGCCGTTGCAGCTCTTTTCCAGCGCGCCGGCCAGATCCACCTCGCCATGGGGAATGCCGCCCGCACAGCGGAAGATCCGGCCATCCACCGCGCACCAGCCGGGGCAGGTGTAGACAAAGTCGCTCTCCCCTGCCTCCAGCGCCGCTGCCGCCACCACCGGCTTGAACACCGAGCCCACGGCATAGCACTGGAACGCCCGTTCCAGCAGGGGGCTGTCCGGGGCGTTCAGGCTGGCCGAAATGTTTTCCGGATCATAGCCGGGGCGGCTGACGCAGGCCCGCACCTTGGCGTTGGCGGTGTCCAGCACCAGGATGCAGCCGCTCTGCATCGTCTCGTTGGCCACGGCTTCCGCGGTCTGCTGGATCTCCCGGGAAAGGGTCAGCTGCACCCCCACGGCCCCGCTGTCGGCGGGGGTGAGGACGGGCTCGGCCCGCAGCTTTCCCTGAGCGTTGACGGTGCAGAGCAGGGTATCCCCCGCCCCGCTGCCGGTGAGCAGTTCGTCAAAGGCGGCTTCCAGCCCGGCAGCGCCATGTCCCTCGCCATCGAGATACCCCAGCAGCTGCACTGCCAGCGGGGCGGCAGAGCTTCGCCGCGCCGCTGGCCAGCAGGAAACGCCCAGCGCGGAAACATCCCGGTCCACCTCCAGCAAGAACGGGGACGCGGCGTTCCGCTTCTGGTAGAGCGTCGCCTGCCCGGCGGCATCGGTGTAGGCGAACAGGCGGGCATAGCTGCCCTCCCCGGGCACGCAGAGGGCCATCCAGCGGGTGGTCTGCCCCGTGAGGAGCTGGCCCCTGTAATCATAAAAATTGCCCCGCCGGGCGGGCAGGTGGAGGGTGACCACGCTCTGCGCCGCCGCCCGGGCCCCATAGGCCGTGTCGGAGCAGAGCCAGTACAGGCGGCAGACCACCGCCGCAAAGCAGAACAGCAGGGCCCCATACAGGACCAGCACCCGTTTGCCGGACATGAAAACGCCCCCTCTCCCGCTTAGGATGGGCAGGAAAGGGGGCGTTGATGCGTTCAGGAGCAGATTTTTCGGACGAGCTCAGCGGCGCGGGCGGCATCCTCGGCCGTGGCGGTGCCGTTGTAGCGGGCTTTGAGGTAGATCTGGCGCAGCTCGGCCTCGGCGGCAAAGTCCATACCGAAAGCGCGGCCGGTCAGGTCAAGGCTGGTATCGCCCCGCAGGATGGTCACGCCGTGGCGCTGGCAGTGGTCCAGATAGATGGCATACTCCCGCCGCACCTTGTCCACCGGGCTGAGGAAGAGCCCGGACCAGCGGCGGGCACGCTTGTGGGTGCTACGCCGCACAGTGGTGTCCGTGCAGGCAGTGTCCGTGTGCCGGAACTTCTGGCGCAGGAAATGCCGCACCACCAGCACCGCACAGAGGACCGCCAGCAGGATACCGAGCACGGTCAGCATCGACATCCCGTCGATGAGCGGTTCTGCGTTCTCGGCGGCCTTTTGGGCGTTGGCGATGACCTCATCGGTAGAAACGATCTCGGTGCGCTCCAACGGTTTGGGCGGAAAGAGGGTGAAGAGCCAGTGGATGAACTGCAGGATGCCGTAGAACAGCCAAGTCACACCCTGCACCACAATGTTGTTCAAAAACAGCTGCAGCACCGGCACGATCCCGCCAAAGTAAACGGCAGACGCAGCCGCCTTTGCACCGGCAACCACAACACTGCGGCTGAGCAGGAACGGCCCTGCGCACACCGCCGCCAGCACGCCGCCGGAAAGCAGCAGATAGCCCGGCCGGGTGGAGATCTCCGGGTCCTGCCGGGTGGTTCGGTTGAACCCCACCAGAAGCACCGCTGCCGCCGTCGCAAAGGGCAGGGCCGCCGAAAGCACCGCGTTGACGTTCCACAGTAGCATTGCCACTGCAAAGAAGGGCCATCCCCGGCAGAGCCAGCGCAGGCGCTCGGCCTGCCGCACCGGCGAAAGGGCAAAATCGCCGGTGTAGGCCAGCAGCACCGGGTAGACTGCCGCCGGGAAGTAGCAGAGCTTGTCCGCCCCTGTAGGCAGGAGGAGCAGCGCCGCCGCGCTCAGGGCCGCAAGAGTAGTGCGGAGGGGGCGGCTGCCCTCAAAGCAGGAGGCCAGACCAAAGCAGAGGGCAGGCCAGACCAGCACCAGCGGCATGGGTGTCCCACCGAAGCTAGCGGCAAAAAAGCCCGCAAAGGCATAGTAAAAGCTCAGATCACCTGCCAAGCGCAGGGTATGTAAGAACATCATGCGCCCGCCTCCCCTGTCTGGACCATCTCTACGGCCATTTCCGGAGTGAGCACCAGCAGCGGAATGCCAGGCAGGGGCTGCACGGCAGCACGCACAGCTTCTTCCGGCTCCGTTGTCACCACGATGCAGCTGACCTGCTCCTGCGGGTGGTAGTATTCGGCGCAGAACCGCGCGCAGGAAAGGACGGTCTGCCCGGTGGCGCGGCCCAAAATTTCCAACACCTTGCGGTAGTGTTCGGGGCCGTAGCCCTGCGGGGTTTCCAGCGGCTTTCTCCACTCCTCACCGGAGAGAGCCGCATTGAGCAGCAGGTCAAAGGCAGCGTTTGCCGCAAAGCGGTAGGACACCGCCTTTTCTTCCAGCCTCCGGCAGACTGTGCGGGCCATGGAGTAGCAGAGCTCCGCCGGTTCCGGGTGGTCGTAATCCTTGGTATCCGCATGGACTAGCACCACTGCCCGGGGCTCAGTGGTGTAATCCCACTTTTTGACCATAAGCCCCTGCCCCCGGACGCTCTGCTTCCAGGCGATGGAGCGCATGGGGTCACCACTGGTGTAGGGGCGGTAACCCGCCGTGAGAATAGGATCCTCGTAGAGATAGCGGTTCACCGAAAGCTCGCCCAGAAAACCGCCCAACATCTCTTCCAGTTCCGGCAGAGCGCACTCCCTGGGTGGAACAATGAGCTCGTGGAAGCCCCGCTCGGTGCGGGACTGTTCCACAAGACCCAGAAAATCGCCGCCGATGACCTGCATCGGTTCCAGCACATAGCGGCCCCGACGTTCCAGCCTGAGGGCGGTGGAGAAATCCGCCTCCTGCCCCGGGCGCAGCCAAGTGGTGAACCGCACCGTGTGACCCAAACCTGCCTGATCCTGCGTAATGTGGTGCTCCGCGCAGGGAAGAAACTCCTTGTTCAGGTGGAGCTTTGCCGCCAGGAACATCTTCCAACGGGGGCCGCTGTTCCGGACAACGAGGTGGATCACGGCGGGCTCCCCGGCTTCCACAAGGTGATCCTCCACTTCCAGCCGCCCCTGCACATCGTCAAGGCTGTGGGCTGTGCTGTAACGCTCCAGCCCAAGGGCTGTGGCCACCAATAGCAGCGCGAAGATAACGGCGCTCATTCCGCACTCTCCAGCGGCACAGTGATCTCGGCCAACAGCTTGCGCATCCGCAGAGCGGCGGCTTCGGCGTTCATGCTGCTGCCCAGAGAAATGCGGTGAGAAAGCACCGCCGGGGCCAGCCCTTTGATGTCCTCGGGGATGACGTATTCCCTGCCCTGCAAGGAGGCATACGCCTGCGCAGCCTGATAGAGCGCCAGCGCACCGCGGGTAGACACACCGCTGACAAAGCCGCTCTGTGTACGGGTGGCTTCCACGATGTCCATAAGGTAGTGCTTGACCTCCTCGGAGACCTTGACCTCCCGGTAAGCCGTGCGGACGTATGCGGTCTCCTCGGGAGTAACGACGGCCTGCAGCTCGTTCAGCACGGTCTGGGCCGAGGGGCGGGAGAGCACCTCCAGCTCCTGCTCCCGGGTCATATAGCCCAGCGACAGCCGCATGAAAAAACGGTCCATTTGGGCATCTGGCAACGGGAAGGTGCCAAAGGATTCCAGCGGATTCTGGGTGGCCAGCACCATAAAGGGCTCAGCCAGGCGGCTGGTCACGCCGTCCACGGTAATCTGCCTTTCCTCCATGGCTTCCAGCAGGGCCGACTGGGTACGGGGCGTAGCACGGTTGATCTCGTCCGCCAGCACAAAGTTGGTGAAGAGCGGGCCGGGCCGGAACTCGAACTCACCGGACTTCTGGTTGTAGAAATTGATGCCGGTCAGATCGGAGGGCAGCAGGTCGGGTGTGAACTGCACCCGTTTGAAGCCCCCGCCCACCGTGCGCGCAAATGCACGCAGGAGCATGGTTTTTCCGGTGCCAGGCTTATCCTCCAGCAATACATGACCTCCGCAGAGGAAGCTGACCAGAATTTTCTCGGTAGCATCCTCCTTGCCCACAATGACACGGGCACAGTTGGACACAACTTTTTCGCGGTAGGCGGTAAAAGCGGCAGTGTTCATTGGTGTTTCCTTTCCCAAAAACAATTTTTCTAAGTGTACTCTTGTTTGGAAAGGGTGTCAACAAAAAAGAAGGCAGGGCCTCCCGGGTGGGAAGTTCTGCCTTCTGCGGCGTATTGAATTGGTATGGGGAGCCGGTACGGCTTAGTACATGCCGCCCTTCCAAACCACACTTTTGGAGCCGAATCACGAATATCGGGAAACGTAGACTTTTGTAGAATTATCAAGGCCACAAGCCGATTTTTCCAGATTCTCCGTTTTTGCACGATCCACGCTTTTCTACGCAAATCTACGCCACTTACCGGGTGATTGGCGTAAGTTTTGGCGTAAGTTTCGGCGTAAGCAATTCCGCTTCATACGTCGAAAATCACAGGTTGCCGGCGATCTGTTCAAAGGCTCTTTCAACCGATTCAAAGCTGCTGTGCGTGTAGACATCCAACGTCACACTGGCATTGGAGTGTCCCATCAGGTATTGCAGGCTTTTTACATCCAGCCCGGCCTGCTGAACATTGGTGCAGAAGGTGTGTCGCAGCACATGAGGTGTAATGCGCGGAACAGGTTTGCTGTACGCCTTCTCAAACTTTCCCTGCACGCCACGCATATAGTTTTCCAAGTGCATTGCCACCTTCGGCATCCCGGACTTATCCAGAAAGAGGAATCCGCTGCAACCATCCACCAGCGCTTCCACTTTCGTGGACGCTCTGGCTTTTACTACACGCCGCAACGCTGCACAAACGGTATCTGTCATGGGAACATTGCGGATACCGCTTTTTGTTTTCGGCGGTGTGACAAAGTAGGGCTTTTCAGCCGTCCGGCAAAGCTGCCGCCGGACATGGATACAGTGCCGTTCAAAGTCGATATCTGCTCGTGTCAGGCCATACAACTCACTCACACGCAAGCCGGTTCCCATAAGAATGACGATATCATCATAATAGTTGCCGCCATAGTCTTGAACGAATTGCAGATATTTCTCCTGCTGCTCTCTGGTCAGTGCATCACGCACATAAGCGTCCTTCGGCACAACATCCGACAGCTTGAACTTGAATGGGTTCTTGCGGATAATGTCATCCTCTACCGCCATCTCAAACGCCGGTCTGACAACGCTTTGCAGGATTCCTATGGTGTTTTGCTTGAAACCGCTGTCATGCAGAAACACGAACCAGCCTTTCGCATCGGACAATTTTACCGTTTTAATGGCTTTTTGCCCGAAAGGGTCAGCATGAATCCGCTTGACCGCTGTGTTGTACGACCGAAGTGAATTGGGCTTCAACCCACGTTTCAGGTTCGTATAGCGGTCAACCAGATCAGCCACCGTCATCTCTCCGGCGGCGTAGTCGATGCCGTCTGCCAGATCGCGCCACAGTTCTTCCTCTTTTTTCCGCAGCTCTGTCAGAGATTTAGCGTAAATACAACGCCGTTTCTTGTGGATATCGGTATAACGATAGTCGTAGGTGCCGTTTGCTCTCTGGCTTTCGCCATCCTTCAAAACACGGCCCTTGCTATCCTTGCGCTTTTCAGACATTTAGAAACTCCTTTCTGTGAAAAGCGCATATAGGGGTTAATTTTAGTATACCATACCGACCATGCGATTTCCACCGATATCGTACAGAAAAGACGTTGCACAGTTCTCAAATAGAATATGCCTGCTCGATATAGCAATCAAACAGACGGCGCTTGATCAAACGCTTGTTGCCCACCCAGAGGACGAATTTGCATTTATCCTCATTCGTGATTTCACGCAGCTTGTTGATGCCAATGCCGGAGTAAGCCGCAGCTTCTTCCAGCGTCAGGTTGCTCTTTTCCCAGATCGGAACTTGTCGGGACTTGGTCCCTCCATCTTGCTGATGCAAGACCGTTCCGTCGCTTAAAGTCCCCACCGGGGACTTCATTGATTCGCAAACGCGAACTTCTTTCATAGGCAAAACCTCCGTGTTTTTGTTTGTAACCAGCAGACTGTAACCACAACAGAAAACTTTTTCTGCAATGGTGTGCTGGCAATTTTCCGTATTTATTTTTTCTTATCAGTTACAGGTTACATGGTTACAAATAGGGAAATTATTTGGAATGATGCGACTTTGAGGCAGCTGTAAGATGTAACCACACCTGTAACCAACGATGTAAAGCAGCCCTTCAAAACGGAAATCCCATCTGCTGAGCTTCTTCGTCTGTAAGTTCCACAAAACCGTCTGCATCCACTTTTGCAGCGGTTACACGTTCCCATCCTTTCTGCACGCCATACTTCGGGTAGCGTTTGGCTGCTTTATGGGCTGTCCACCCCCTGATTTCGCCATTCGCAATTCCTGCAGTCATGATCTCACAGATGGCACGGGTTTCCCACTCCGCAGGAAGATTCAGATTGCCCAGTGCCTCAGCGTAAAGCTGTTTGGAACATACCCGGTCACCCGTGTAATCTTCCAGAAACGCATAGATCATACCAGCCTGCGTATCTTCCTGCATGAAATCTTTCTGGCAAATCTGCAAGGCCTCCTGCATGGCAGGGCTGAATGTCAGCTTATAATCACCGCTGTTGTAAATCGTCATGGCTTCTGCCCAAAGCTGGTCGATATAGGCACGGGATTCCGCTTCGTTATCCAGAATATGTACTTCCGCCTGTGCTGCATCCACCGGGATGGGGATAAAGCGGCGGTTTCCCGTGCGGTCACGGGGCAGGAAGTCCTGTCGGTTGGTCGTTCCTGCAAAGACACATTGCCGCAAACGATCTGCCGGGTGTGTTTCATACGGGATTTTGTAGGTTTCTTTCTGCTTGCTGAGAAAGCTCTTGATTTCCTCGATGCTTTTGGCATTGGCAGTCGCAATCATTTCCGACATTTCCATGATCCAGTGGCCTTGCAGCTTGCGGAACACATTATCATCGTCCATTCGCCGCAAATCATCCGAGAACCATTCATCTTTGATAGCAAGCAGCCGGAAGAAAGAGGATTTTCCTGCACCCTGCCCACCGACCAAGCAAAGCATCATTTCAAACTTGCAGCCGGGATGAAACACCCGTTTGATCGCTCCAAGCAGAAAAATCTTCAAGGCTTCTGCGGTAAGCTCATCTTCTGCCGCACCGAGAAAGCGATGCAAAGCGTGGCTTATCCGCTCTGTGCCATCCCACTTCAAGTCATTCAAGTAGTCCCGGATAGGGTGATAATGATTTTCGTTGGCAACAATGCGAATTGCTGCAGACACCCGTTTTTCGCTGTACAGGCCGTATTTTTCCATTCGGCGCAGAATGTACATCATATCGGTGTCGGTCAGCGTAGGGCCGGAACGCTGCCAACCCATCGGCTTTACAATATCAATACGTTCACTCAGCAGATTCAGCCGGATGGAATCTGCAAGAACTGGGTCGTTCTGCAAAACAGTCACACAGTTTTGAATCGTGTTCTGAACACCACCTTTTTCAGCCTGCGAGAGCATTTTGCGGATGTTGGAAATGGTCGATCTCGTATTTTCGGATTCGTTGGGCAATCTGTTGAACCTCCTTCCGATGCTCGGTGAGAAAATGTCGATTCTCTATCAGATATTGGATGTAATCAGTATAATGCAGGCTGGCAACAAAGCAGGGATGCAGTTCTTCCTCCGATAATTTTGGTACAAATCGTATGCGCCAGTCAGCTAGGATTGCACGGCACTCGTACAATATTTGGATTGGGTCTTTGTATTCCACGATTTTCAAGTGCTGCCGTGGGAAATTTTCCGTTGCAGAAAGTCCAAAGTCTGCGGCCAGCTTTTCCGCCGCCTGTCGTAAGGACAGTTGAAACATTTTTGCGGTGAAGTCGATTGCATCGCCATCCGCGCCACAGCCAAAACAGTGAAATCGAAAATCCACTTTCATGCTGGGATTGCGATCTGCATGGAATGGACAGCAAATCATGCTGCTGCGGTTTGGACGAAAACCATAGGCTTCTGCAGCCTGTCGAGTAGTGATATTCCGTTTTACGATTTCAAATAAATTGTTGTTCTTGAAAATTGACCTCCTTCTTATTTTCAAAAGTCCCTGCCGAATGGGAAAGCCCTGCACGGGCTTACGCATCCGGCAGGGTTCCGGGGTGCGGGGTGGAAGACCCTGCTGCTTACAGGCTCATATCATAGCTGCGCTTCTTGCGTTTCGGTTGACGCTCGCGCTGTTCCTGTCGAGCCTGCTCCTGCCTTGACTTTTCGCGGACTTTGGCCTCCCACTTGCGTTTCCATGCAAGGTCGGATTTCATCTCATTGGTTTTTCGGAAGATGCTGTACACATTATCCGATGCAATTTCCAGACACCGGGATTCTTCTTTTAGGGGAGCATATGCCTTTTTCCTCTCCGCGATTTCTTTGGTCAGTTCTTCTTTCCGTATTTTCAAGGATTTCAGCGATGGCAGCTTTCCATCGTTCTCTTCCCGGAAATATTTCACAGATTCTGCATAGGCATCCAATTCCTTGGAATGCTCTGCACGGAATTTTTTCTTAAAAATCGCCTTCGCAAATTGCTGCTGAACCTCTTTGGTAGAAAGGTACTGTCCCGCATAATGAATCTGCTCATTGGTTTTCTGCAGTTCATCCTCTGCCTGCGACAGCCGTTTATACGCAGCCTGCGCATTGGCCTGTGCTGTCTTACACAGATCGTTCAGTTCCGTCAGGTCGTTGATGTTGTTTTCCTGCACCCATACCAGCGTTTCAGCCATTTTCTGCAAATTGCTGATTTTGACCTTTAGTGCATAGGCCAGATTTTCCTGTGCCTTAACATTCTCCTGCAGGTCCACAACGAGCCGCAGCCTGGTTCTGGTCATAAAGATCAGTATGGGGTCTTCCTTGTACCGCAGATTCTTCTCGGCGTTCTGAACAAAGAATCCTTCCAGACATTCTCTTTTGCAGCTGTCCCCCAAGGAACGCTCCGATATAAACTTGTTCCGTTCCGGCGGCAGATAGCTGTAACGTCCACGTTGTGTTTTGACGAAAACGTCATATTCATCCTGCAAGATATTTTGAAAGTCCTCATACGAGATTGCTCTCTCACAAGCAGCGGCAACGGCATCCCGGATAAGCTGTTTCTGTGTTTGAAACTTTGTCGAGTTGGGCGTAAATCCTTCCTTTTCGATTTCTTGTTTTTTCTCATCCAGCCGCCGCTGTGCCCAATACTCTGCCTCGGTCACGCCCATTCTGGATGGTGACAGTAAATCGACCTGATGCAGAAATTCGCAGCGGCACAAATCCATGAGGGATTTCTGCAGATGCTTCAGGTACTCGTTCGTCACATGGTGCTTGTACCCTGCCTTGCAGTCGATGGGGCGCTCCATGAAGGGCTGCTGGGGCACATCCAATTTTCGCAAGCTGTTGATTACGATATGTACATGAATGTTGCCGCTGCCATTGTGACCGTCCATGTGCGTACAGACCAATGCCTGATGCCCCGGAAAATTTGCTTTTGCGTATTCCAGCCCAAGCTCCTGTGCCCGTTTCCCCGTCAAACAGTTTTCTGTGCTGTCCCGTGGATCAAAGCTGATGATGTAATGGTGGCTTTTGATTTCATTCTTGTTTTTGTTTTTCTGGTACTCGCGGTTCAACTGCTGGCAGGCCGCATCAAAGGAATAGGGTTCACAGTTCAGACCGTCCAGATAAAACTCATCTCGCATGATACGATTTCCGTTCTGGTCAAGGATCGGAGTTTTCCGAAGCTCGTCATGCTTGAAAATCAGATACTCCAGTGCAGCACCATAGTTGGAACTCTTACTTGCGATGTGCTTTAAGATTGCCATAGTTCTTTCCTGCCATTTCTGCGACTTGTTCCCGCATCTCAAAAATACAGGCAATCGCATGGTTGATGTTTTCGTGCATCGCACGGGACTGGATACCGCCGCTGTTGAAGAAAGCTGCGATCTGGTTCAGGTTGTTTCCGATGGCGGCAAACTCCCGTGTGATTGCTTCGATCTCGTCCGGGTGAACGTAGAACACATACGAGGTATTCACGCGGCCTTTCATCAGCATCTGTGCTGCAAATTGAGAGAGGGTCATTCCGGCATCTTCTGCCTGCTGGTGTAAAAGTTCATGTACTGTTTCTGTTACTCGTGCGGAGATTACTTTTGTCTTTACGATAGATTTCACTTTTTTCTTTGTTCGTGGCATGGGGTCTCCTTTCCAAAATCAAGAATTTGATTTTCCCGGCAGTGCATCTGCACTCCGGCTGTGACCTGCTGCGACAGGTCACCAACAGGCAAAATCATGTGATTTTGCACGATGTGAGGGTATGGAGAGCACAATCCCCATCAAGATGCCGCGTGGAGAAATCGCCCGTAGGAGCGATTTTGTATACAAAGGCGAATCTTGCTCCTAACTACCGTCCACTCTGTCCCAGCCCGTTCCTGCCCGATTCTCTCCGACGTTTTTTCTGGTAAGACGCGCAGAATGCACATTCAGTACCGGAGGTATCCTGCTGGGGTGGCTCATGCGATTTTCAAGGTGCGATGTGACTTTGTAAGGAATCGGAGAATTTCATCAGTGATACCATAGTGAATTGGCTTACTTTTGAAAATACTTCCTATACCCTATACAAACTTTAAGGGGTGTTTTTAAACCGGGTCTTTTGAAAATTCAAAGAAAATTCACTTTTCCAACGTTCCCCTCTACCTATAACATTCTAAAATGGGCGTTTGGCAACCAGATTTTCAAATTTTGTTGAACTGCCCAATTTTAGAATATAGATTTTGTTCATTTTCCACTAATAAAACTAGAGGAAAGCCTTTTCACAAAAGATTTTGAAAGCCCCTACACTAATAGGAATCCGCAGAGCTGTTTTGGAATACAGTTTTGAAATTTTCACAAATTTGGACAAAACGAAAAACGGCAAAGCAGATGAAATCCACTTTACCGTTTTGTGTCGATGGCGCGATACGCGTAAATTACTGCCTTAGGCTTTTCTGATAATTTGCCTTATGAGAAGGTCGGCAAAAATGAGCCTGTCTGCATTGCAGATGAAGTGCCGTTTGACATCCCCGAGAGTTGGGAGTGGGTAAGATTAGAGGCTATTTGTACCAAACTCGTGGATGGTGATCATAATCCTCCAAAAGGATGTTCCTATGAAACAGCATATGTTATGGTCTCATCAACCAATATTAACGATGATTGCATCGTTGAACTTGAAAAAGTTCGTTATTTAGAGAAAAACATTTTCGACAAGGAAAATGAAAGAACGAACGCTGCAACTGGAGATATTTTCTTTACGTCTGTTGGTTCTCTTGGAAGAAGTTGCGTTTATGAAGGCGGATTAAATATTTGCTTTCAACGAAGCGTTTCCGTTATTCACACGTTAATTTTTAATTACTATTTAAAGTATTGCCTAGATTCCGCATATATTCAGCAGAAAATTGTTCGTGAGGCAACTGGAACGGCACAGAAGGGATTTTATCTTAATCAACTTGCGTTGTTATTGATTCCAATTCCGCCAATCAAAGAGCAACATCGAATTGTTTCAAAATATCTTGAGACCGTTCAAATGCAAAAGGAATATTACAAAACAAATGAAACATTGGATGTTTTAAATAGTAGATTTCCAGCCACTCTAAAAAAATCAATTCTCCAATATGCTGTTCAAGGAAAACTTGTTCCCCAAAACCCTGCCGATGAGCCTGCCTCCGTTCTGTTGGAGCGTATTCGCACAGAAAAAGAACAGCTTGTCAAAGAGGGCAAAATCAAACGTGACAAGCATGAATCGGTCATTTTCAGACGGGATAATTCTTATTATGAGAAGGTCGATGGAATTGAACGTTGCATCGATGATGAGTTGCCATTTGAGATTCCCGATTCGTGGGAATGGACAACCATTGGCACAACTTGCATAAACATTCAGTATGGCTCGTCACGAAAATCTGAGTCTACGGGAACAATGGCTGTTTTAAGAATGGGAAATATTCAGAATGGTCGAATCGACACTCAAAAACTTGTGTACACATCAGATAAAGAGGAAATTGCCCACTATCCTCTTGAATATAATGATTTGCTCTTTAACCGTACAAACAGTAAAGAACTTGTAGGAAAAACCGCCATCTACAAAAGTGAAGTTCCTGCAATCTATGCTGGCTATCTAATACGTATAACACCACTAATAGACAGCGACTATCTCAATTATGTTATGCAAACGCAGTTTTACTGGGTTTACTGTCAAAATGTTCGTAGCGATGCAATCGGCCAGTCAAATATTAACGCTGAAAAATTGAAGAATTTCATTTATCCGCTGCCACCGCTCCATGAACAGAAAAGAATTGCAAAAAAACTCAATAGTATTTTCACCAAAATTAAATAAAGAACGAGGGCATACCTTCTGCATAGTTGGAGTGTATGCCCTCATTTTTTACCAGTCTATGATATTATCTACCAAAGTCCTCTGTTCGGTTGCAGTTTTACGCAAATAAATTCGCGTCGTTTCAATGCTTTCATGCCCCATCAGGTCTGCAAGGAATGCAATGTCGCTGCACCGCTCCAAAAAGCTTTTTGCAAACCGATGCCTGAAAGAGTGGGGATAGACCACCGCAGGGTCAATGCCATACTTTAACGCCAGCTTTTTCAGCTGTCCAGAAATACCTCTTGTGGTGATACGTTCGTCGAAACGATTCAAAAAGATAAAGCCGCTGTCCTGCTGTTTTTCTTCCAACCAGACAATGGCTTCATCTTGCAATGATTTAGGAATGTAGATGCGGCGCAGCTTTCCACCTTTAGAATAAAGGTCGAGGTGTCCAAGCTTAATGTGTTCAACTTTGATTTGTACCAGCTCGCTGACGCGCGCACCCGTAGCAGCCAAAAAGCGGATGACAAAATACCAAAGCATATTGTCATCGCGCTTCAGGCAGTTTTTGAAGTAGATGTAGTCTGCTTCGCTAATGACATTTTCGAGGAAGGCTTTCTGCTGCACCTTGACGGATGACAATTTCCATGAATCCTTTCCAATACTTTCGAGGTAGCAGTTGATAGCGCGGATTCGTAAATTGACCGTCTTGGGCTTGTACTGCTCAATCAGCCAGGCTTTGTGCTCTTTTAAATTGCGTTTGGTGACGGCCTCATGCCGTTCCCCAAACTGCCGCACAGCAAACAAATAGGATGTTACAGTGTTTTCTGAGAGATTTGTTCCTCTCAAGTGTCTTTCAAATTCTTCAATCATAGTGAAAGACCTCCTTTCACCATGATTTTATACAATCTCACACCAAGGCCATATATAATTCTTTGATTTTATTTGCGATGCGATTTTGTTCCTGAATTGGCGGCACCGGAATTAGCACTTTGCTCAACTCCGCTTGATTTATTTTGGGCATTTTAACTCGACTTGACATCGCAGTTGCTACTTGCGCATTAAACGAGTCTGATAAAATATACCTCAATAGGTATTCTTTGTTTATTGGAGTCTTTAGCGGGTACATATCTGCGCTACACAGTCCATCAAAGGGAGCAATTACAGCCTTGCGCAAAAGTGGGCGGATTTTAGAGTAAAGAATCTGTCCTTTGAAAAATAGATGATTAGGACTTGAGACTTTATCCTGCGCAACTGTTCGACAGTCCAAGAGAGTTCCTGTTAATTTTTCAATATTATCAGGAGCAATATGCATATAATCAAAATATCGTTCTGGAGAAACAAGATTTGTTGCTATCTCCACTACGGAAAAGAAGTGTACCCATTCCCAACTTTCGGGAATTTCAAATGGGATTTCATCATCAATGCAAACTTCTTCTTTACCAGAGATTTCGTAATAAGAACTCACCCATCAAGAATAGCTGTGCTTTTCTGATAATTCGTCATTATTTTCTTCTGTTCATTTATGGGCGGAACGGGGATTAGTAGACTCTGTAGGATGTTATGATTTAAATTATTCATAGTTGTTCCAACAGAATTTTCTGTCAAAGCAGCTTTAATAAATGGGCTGTTAAGTAAAAAGACAAGATACTGTGGCAGCAATAATTTCGATGGTGTGACAAAGAAGCAGCCTGTGCCGCAAAGCCATCCTTCTTGATGGCTCTCTACAACTGCACTTCTTCCCATTTCACCACGTCTACCAATAATAATATCAAATGCCTTTAATTTATAGCTCGATAAACGATTGGCAGTCGCATTTGAAACTTTCTTGATTTTTTCGGAAGAAATATTACCGTGAATAATGTTAGCAGGGTTGACTATTGGAATTCCAGATTCAACATAATCTTCTTTGTGAACCATACTTCCAAATGGTCCTGTTGACGCTTGGTTCAATGCCGTTCCCAAGCGAACCCATATCCATGAATCTGGAATTTCAAATGGGATTTCATCATCAATGCAAACTTCTTCTTTACCAGAGATTT